>Ga0207420_1000058_pt1 | contig 259045 bp, 227 predicted proteins | sample ThiBio_inoc_biof_FD_183941 | JGI IMG/M metagenome (GOLD analysis project Ga0207420, IMG submission 183941) | Wastewater bioreactor microbial communities from Cape Town, South Africa - Thiocy_inoc_biof (SPAdes) | ecosystem: Engineered > Bioremediation > Thiocyanate > Unclassified | place: South...
ACAAACACACACTCCGTTTCGGAAGAAGGCATGACCCGTACATCCATGCACATTCGGCAACCACGTAAGACTTACTTTCATTTTATGATCTGATTTCCGCCCCTGCATCACCACCGGCAGGTTTTTTCCACTACAATCCATTTTTGACTCCCATTCGGCACGCATAAACCATGTGTCAGAATGGCGGAGCGTGCGCGCGGCGAAGCCGCGCGAGCTCATAGCTGACAGGAAAAGACAGCTCATAGGAAAAGATAGGAAGAGAAAGCTAGTCACTTATAATTTTGGCTATCAGCTATCAGCTCGCTTTGCGGGCATTCGCTACGCTCAGCCTCAGCTATCACCCGTCATGCTATAAATTATGGAAACTTTGAACCCACACACCCCCTCCTCCAACGATCCCTGGGATCTGATCATCGCTCCCCGCCGCCATTTGCTCGATCTGCATCTGGATGACTTGTGGCGCTACCGCGATCTGGTGCTGCTGTTCGTGCGGCGCGATTTCGTGGCGGTCTACAAGCAGACCGTGCTCGGGCCGCTCTGGTACCTGATCCAGCCGCTGTTGACGACGATCACATTCACGTTTATCTTCGGGCAGGTGGCGCAATTGCCCACCGACGGCCTGCCGCAGTTCCTCTTTTATATGTCCGGCACAGTCATCTGGACCTACTTCGCGGATTGCATCATCAAGACCTCCAACACCTTCGTCAACAACGCCCAGCTGTTCGGAAAGGTCTACTTTCCGCGCCTGGCGGTGCCGGTCTCGATCCTGATCTCGAACCTGATCACATTTGGCATCCAGTTTGGGCTCTTCCTGGTCTTCATGGCCTTCTTCGCCCTCCGCGGATCGGTCTTTCACCCCAACTGGTGGATGCTGCTCTCGCCGGTGCTGGTCTTCATGATGGCCGGTCTGGGTCTGGGATTCGGGATCATCATCTCATCGCTGACCACCAAATACCGCGATCTGCGCTTCCTGGTGCAGTTCGGGGTGCAGCTGTTGATGTACGCCACGCCGGTCATCTACCCGGTCTCCGCCATCCCTGCCCGCTTCCAGCCGATCCTGCTGCTCAACCCGATGACGCCGATCGTGGAGGCCTTCCGTTATGCCTTCCTGGGGGCCGGCGATTTCAACTCCGCGTCGAAACCAACTTTATAAATACTTTATATGGATTATGTGTTGCAGAAAACTTATATCAGAGCGCTGCTTTTATTAACTTAAACTGCTGCTAGTGAGCAGCATTTACATTTGGTAGTAATTTTAAGTTAGTTAACCAAGTGCATAGGAATTTATTTCAAATACAATAATTGTTTATACATGAAGGTATTAATATGAAGAATTTTGCATTGATTGGTGCTGCTGGGTATATTGCTCCACGACATCTAAGAGCTATAAGAGATACAGGCAATCGACTTGTAGCAGCCACGGACCCCCACGACTCCGTAGGAATTTTGGATCAATTTGCCTTTGATACACGCTTTTTCACCGAAATTGAGCGATTTGATCGTCATCTGGAAAAATTACGGCGAGGTCCAGTTGCAGATAGTGTGGATTATGTCAGTATTTGTTCACCAAACTATTTGCACGACGCCCATTGCCGCCTGGGGTTGAGAGTCGGGGCTGATGTAATATGCGAAAAACCCCTGGTCATTAATCCCTGGAATTTAGACCCATTGCAAGATTTAGAACAAGAAACGGGACATAAGATAAATACTGTGTTACAGCTTCGCCTGCTACCGTCATTAATTGAACTTCGAAATAAAATCCAGTCGAATAATTTTAATGGACTTCATGATGTGTTGCTTACTTACATCACCTCGCGTGGTTCCTGGTATCATTCATCATGGAAAGGCGAGCAAGAAAAATCAGGTGGAGTCGCAACCAACATTGGTATTCACTTTTTCGATTTACTACAATGGCTGTTTGGTATGGTTGCGGATGTAAAGTTGTTCCATAATGATCCGAAACGTATGTCAGGATACATTGAATTAGAAAAAGCGAAAGTGCGCTGGTATCTCTCGGTGGATGCGACAGATCTGCCTTTCAATTCTCTACCCGGCACGAAAAGCACTTTCCGTTCCATCACAGTGGATGGTGAGGAAATTGAGTTTTCGAGTGGCTTTACAGATTTACATACCGAAGTGTACCGACAAATTTTGGAAGGCAATGGTTTTGGTATAGACGATTCACGTCCTTCAATCCAGTTAACGCATAGAATCAGAACCACACCTGTTTCAGCGTTTCCCGAATTATTTCATCCTAATTTAAAGAAATTATTCAATTAAATGGCAGAATTCTTTATTCATGAATCTAGTTACATAGATGAAGGAGCTGTAGTTGGCAAAGGCACCAAAATTTGGCATTTTTGCCATATTATGACCAATTCTAAAATAGGCGAGAATTGCAATATAGGCCAGAACGTAGTCATTTCTCCGGGTGTTGTGGTTGGCAATAACGTCAAAATACAAAACAATGTTTCTGTTTACAGCGGTGTAGAAATTGAAGATGATGCCTTTTTGGGACCATCGATGGTATTTACCAATGTCATAAACCCGCGCAGTCATATTGAAAGAAAACAGGAATATCAAAAGACCCTAGTAAAGAAAGGTGCTACCATTGGGGCGAATGCAACGGTGGTTTGCGGGCACACACTCGGAAAATTTTGTTTTATTGGTGCCGGTTCTGTCGTGACAAAAGATATTCCCAATTACGGTTTATATTATGGCAACCCGGCAGTTTCACATGGCTGGATGTGCCAGTGTGGGATTCAACTATTAGCTGTAAATGAAAACTCTTTTCATTGCCCTGCTTGTAATGATGAGTACTGCCTAATTGATCAAGAATTATGTAATAAAGAAGAGATCAAATGATACCCTTAGTAGATTTAGTTGCACAATATAATTCCATCAAACCCGAAATAGACGCTGCTATTCAGAATGTGCTTACATCGGGAAAATTCATTTTAGGACCTCAAGAGAAAGCGTTTGAACAGGAAATTGCTGAATACCTGGGGGTAAAACATGCCATTGGGGTAGCCAGTGGCACGGATGCTCTTATCATCGCATTAAGGGCAATTGGTGTCGGCCCGAATGATGAAGTGATTGTTCCAGCCTATAGTTTTTTTGCCACAGCCGGGGCAGTCTTGTCTGTAGGAGCAAAACCGGTATTTGTAGACATTCACCCAGACACCTATAATATTGACGCTGCTCTCATTGAGGATGTTATTACCAAGCAAACCAAAGCAATTATCCCTGTACACCTTTACGGTCTGCCTGCGGATATGGATGAAATATTGGCAATTGCCCAAAAACATAATTTGATGGTGATTGAGGATAATGCCCAGGCATTTGGAGCAAAATATAAAGGAAAACACACTGGCGCTATTGGCGACCTGGGCTGTTTAAGCTTTTTTCCAAGTAAAAACCTGGGTGGATATGGTGATGGCGGCATGGTTACCACCAATGATGATAATCTTGCCGAATTGGTTCGGATGTTGCGTACGCATGGCTGGAAGAAAAAATACTTTCCTGAGATTTTAGGATATAACTCACGCTTGGATGAAATTCAAGCGGCTATTTTACGGGTAAAGTTAAAATATGTAGATCAATGGAATAAAGCAAGATGGGAAATAGCACAAATATATTCAAGGAGTATTAATGGAATTGAAATTACAACGCCTTCAGAAATAATTAATCGCAGCCATGTGTATCACTTATACGTAATTTGTTTAAAAAACAGGAATGAGTACATTTCTTTTCTCAAAAATAAAGGTATTACGACTGAAATATATTACCCTCAGCCTTTGTTTTTGGCTAAACCATGCTTGATTGAAAATAATATAATTCGTGAGTTTCCAATTACTTCCAGAGTAACGCATGAGTCGCTAGCATTGCCGTTATATCCAGAGATACCTGCTAATCGAATCATCGATGTCATTAACGCGATAAATGGTTGTCTCGGCACTAAAAAATTATTAATTGAATAGGTGTTCTTTTATTAGAATTAATTTAAACTAATAATTGATCTATTTATTCTAATATTATTTGACATCGGGGTTGAATGAGAATAGTTGTTCACTATTAATAAAGAAATTAATTTGTTGGAGACTGTAAGAAAATTGATGAAGAATTCCCTTTGGAATTTGACATCTTTTGGATTTGCAACAGTTCTTGGTTTAATATCTATTCCCATATTTATTGAGCGGCTTAGCTTAGAATATTATGGATTATTTGTATTATTGAATTCAATACTTGCGCCGATGGGATTATTAAACTTGGGATTTGGTCAGGCTACCATAAAATTTATAGCTGAATCCTATGGGAAGGACGATTCTACAGGAGCTAATCATTTTCTGCGAACTACCTTGTCATATAATATTTTCTCAGGTCTTTTAGGAACATTCATAATTATTCTAATAAGCAAAGTCCTAGTAATTAAAGTTTTTAATATACCCCCAACTGATTCCCCAATGATTATTTCATCGCTGAAATGGGTAGCATTTACTTGGACAGCTAATCAAATTGTTACTAGTTATATGGCTCTACCGACGGCACTACAGAAATACAACCTAGTTGCGATTGGTTCGAGTTTAATTTTCTCGGGAAGCATCCTTATTTCTATACTTGTGTTATTTTTTAATGGGAATATATTGTCTTTGGTTCAAGCACGATTCTTTTGGGCGATTATTTCAATATTTATTTGGGTGATTATTATTCGAAAATTAATCCCCACCTCATCTGTTTTACCTGGCTGGGACAAAAAAGCATTTTCTGAAAGTTTTTCATTTGGAGTTTGGCAAAATTTAGCTGCATTAGGGGGTGTGCTATCAAGTCAAGCTGATAAATTATTATTAGGAATTTACATGACTCCATCACAAATTGGCGTATATAATACTGGTTGGTCTGTTGAAAGCACGCTTAATACTCTGGTTTATAAAATCGGTGAAGTATTATTCCCCGCCTTAAGCAATTTGCAGGGAATGAAAAAAATTGAAATGATAAATAAAATAACATTACGTTCCGGTTGGTTTCTCATAATTTTGATGATCTTAATTTTAGGGCCATTTTCTGTTTTTTCTAAAGACATATTGACTCTTTACGTAGGCTCAGATATTGCAAATTCCGCTTATCAATTGGTTCGGATACTATCAATAGCAGGAATAATCAGCAGTGGGTCTATTTCAATAAATCAATACATGTTAGGTACCGGTAAAACAAAATGGGTTGCATTAACTTCCTTCACTTCTGGGATCGTTATTTTCTTTTCTAGTTTATTGCTGATCCCTACCTATGGATTGATAGGTGCAGGTTGGGGACAGATAGTAGCGATATTATTAACAAGACCTTTTATTCAATTTGGTATTTGGGTGAAGTTCTTAAGGAATAATTATAGTGCAAAAGTTTTTTTTTCCTATTTGTACGGGCCAATAATTAGTGTGTTGCCTTTATTGATTTCCTTGTATTTTTTGCGTGACCTATTCCATGGGAATTTATCTTTTATATTTTTGATTCTGGGAAATTTAACTACAGCGTTATTCTTTTGTGCCAATATACTTTTAGCTAATAGATTATTCCCCGGCTATTCCGAAAGAAAAAGAGACTTATACCTCATAGTAAATATACTTTACAAAGGTATAGCGAAAAAAACAAATTTACCCAAAACATTCACGTAGTGGTTATTCAATGAAAATTCTATTACTTTGGGATTATTATGTTTCGTATATAAATATGTTTTATCGAGACAACGAAATTGCTAAGTTGCCGTATTCAACTCAACTTGATTTTTTTAAAGAAGATTATTTTTTGTGGTATGCATATTTAATTCCATATCTCGAACAAATGGGTCATACAGTTCATTTAATCATTGGCAACGCTCTACCGTTACAAAAGGCTTGGGCTAATGAAAATGATTCAACATATGAAAGATTCACAACGATCAAGGAACAGATTAAAAATATTTCACCTGACATATTATGGGTATGTGGATCGGCGCATTATTTAGGCCCCTTTTTGAAAGAAATCAAAGATTATTGCAAAAAAATAATTACTTGGGTTGCTTCCTCAGATGGACTCTCGGTTGATCTTACCAATGTAGATTGCGTTTTGAGCTCACACGATAATTTCATTGATTATTTTAAACAAAACGGTATGCTAGTAAAAAAAATGTTACCTTGTTTTGAGCCAAATATCGTAAAAAAGATCAACTCAAAATCAGTGCCAATTCCAATACCTGTTTCTTTCACTGGGAGTTTAACGGCTAATTACTTTATAAACCGAATTGACTTAGTGTATTATTTGTCAACTAGGGTCCCTATTCAATTTTGGGTAGACAAGCCTCGATTTTTCAAACGTCCTTTGCCAATAATAAATTTCTTATACCAACTAAAATTACAAAGTCTTTTCAAAAAAATAGATGCTAAGCCAGCTGTTTTTGGTAAGGATATGTTTGCAATACTTCAATCAAGCCTAATTAGCTTAAATATTCACGGTGATGCAGCCATGGGACTGGCGGGTAACATTAGAATGTTTGAAGCCACAGGGGTAGGATCTTTGTTGATGACAGAAAATTCACCAAATTTAAAATCATTATTCGAGCCCGATTATGAAGTAGCAACATACAATTCAAAAAGTGAGGCAAAAGAAAAAATCAATTTTTACCTTACAAACTCATTCGAGAGGGAAGCTGTCGCTAAAAAAGGACAAGAACGAACTTTCCAAGACCACAATCCTAAAACGCGCGCAAATGAATTTATTGAAATAGTTAAGAGTTTGATCTAATCCTAACAATAATTTATTTAAATTTATAGGATAAAAACTATCGAAAGATTTAGAAATGGTTTGTGAATATTTTGAAGTACAAATTTTATTAAATTAAGAACTATAACCTCGACCTATTACAAAACAAGAGATAATAATTTCATTTTGAATAATCAGTTATTTTCAATTAATTTACCAGTATTTTTAAGTTTATTATTAATAATTGGATTAGTAATAATCGCTCTATATGGTCATTTGTCCATTTTATTAGGTGTGTATATTGCGTCATCATTCTGGATAAATATCCCCATTCTAAAATTAATAGATACCATAAGTATCCAGTTGAATTATTTTCTCATTCCATTACTTTTTTTTAATTGGCTACTTCACTTTTATAGAAATAAGCAACTTAGAAATTTTAGAAAGATAGATCTAGTTTTCGGGATTTTCATTTTTGTGTGGATTTGTTGGACTTTATTCAATGTGATTATTAATGGAATACCACCAGATTATTTTAAAATATTTTTTATTATTCTGGTATTTAATTTATTTATTCCCAATATATCAATATCTTTCTTAAACATTAAGGGGTTTAACAACTTTCTCTATTCATATTTGCTTACAGAAATTTTGTTAAGTTTTTTAGTTATGGTGAATTTTACAGCTTATTATAAATATTTTCTTTTTGACCTAATTAACTACTTTGAATTGATTCCTGCATCTGCCTACTCAATTAACTATCATGCGTTTGGGAGAGTAGCTATGATAGGTTTGTTCTTTGGGCTTATAGGAATAATAAACAAAGAAAACAAAAAATTCGTAACCAAGTTGTTTTTTGCAATTTCCATCCCCATCTCATTTTACGTGATTATTTGGAGCGGAGCTCGGCAATATCTTTTAGGATCCTTTGTTGGATTAATATTATTTGTAATCTGGGTTTTATTTAAATCAGATAAGAAGAAACTTTTATTAATCCTCTTATTCCTGCTAATAGGATCTTTTTTTCTAATAAATACTAACTTACAGGTATTACGATTTACTAATCTCGTATCTACAGATATGAATGTACGAGAATCTATTTGGAATTCTATGTGGATGGATTTTGGAAAATCACCTCTTATTGGAAATGGAATTTTCTATGGTTCGCCCCTTCCAGTATCTCATGGATTAATTCTAGATTCATTTGCATCGCAAGGGGTGATAGGATTCGTATTCCTATTGTTATTTTTGGGTTTTGTATTGTTATTCAGCAAAGGGTCATTAAAAAGAAATAATTCTGCTGTAGATGCTTGGCGCATCGGCACTCTTTTTTTATTCTTTTCGACCTTAATTCAATCACAATTTTCTGCGAATATGATATCTGCATATAATTTATATTTCGTCGGGTTTGTCATTTGGAGATTAAATTTTCTTATTTCATCCAGTCCAGTAAATAGGATTAATAATTGAAGGTTCTTTGGTTTGTAAATTGTGCATTTCCAAGTGTTAAGGAATATTTGAATTTAAACCCCAACTATAATGGCTGGTGGATGGTTTCATTATCAGAAGCACTTATTTTAAATTCAACTATTTCTCTTGAAATTGTATGGGTGTCTGAACAAATTCAACAATATTCAAAATTTAATGATGGTAAATTGACATATTATTTAATTCCTAAGAAACTCAACATTCAGTCGAATTCAAAATTAAGCAAATTATTAAATTTGCTCTTCAAGCAAAATTATAATTTGCCCTTGTCTTCCTGTGTCGATTTAATTAATAAAATTAATCCTGACATTATACATGTTCATGGAACAGAGGAATTTTATGGATTATTAAATGCCCTTATCAAGAAACCTTTTGTAATTTCTATTCAGGGTTTATTAGGCGCATGTTATACGAAATTTTGGGGAAAAACAAGTGTTTTAAAAAGATTGTTTTTGATGAGAGAATTTTATATTTGGATAAAAATGAAAAAGAGTTTGGAAATTGAAAATGAAATCATTAAAAAAAACACTCATTTCATTGGAAGAACTGATTTCGATAAAAGCTATGTAAAGCAAATTAATCCAGGAGCAAATTATTTTTCAATACATGAAACAATGCGAAGTGAATTTTATGTTAATTTTTGGTCATATCAAAAAGAAAATTTAAACAATTTATTTACTACTACCACTTTTCTCCCTTATAAAGGGATCGACACACTTATAAGAGCAGTTAAGATACTCAAGCAGGAAAATTTTCAAATAAAATTAAGAATTTGTGGGCAAATCCCGATCTCCGGTTATGGACGGTATATTTACAAATTAATTAGTAAATTAGGATTGAATAATAGTATTGAATTACTTGGATATTTATCAGCAAAAGAAATAGTTTCAGAACTATTAAGAGCTAACATATTTATCTTACCATCATTTATTGAAAATTCCCCTAACAGTCTGGTTGAATCCCTCTTAATGGGTGTGCCTTCGATTGGGCCTAACACGGGAGGTGTACCATCTTTTATAATTCCTGAATACAATGGGTTATTGTTTACTCCTGGAAATTATTCGGAATTGGCGACAAAAATTGCACAGTTGTTGAATTCGCCCGAATTTTGCATTTATTTAGGAAGTAACGCGCGTAAAATGGCATTAACTAGGAATAATCCACAAATAATCTCTGATAGGACCTTATCTTTGTACCAAGAACTTATTTCAAGAAGTAAATATACCAAACAATAACATAAATGAAAATGTTCTTAATCTATTCCTACCTTATTTCGAGAATTATTACTCAAATTAGAATAAGATATTACTCACTTATAGCGTACTTACTATTTATTTCAAAAGGTGTTCGAGTTGGTAAGAATCTTAGAGTAACCGGCCCTATAGATTTTTATATACATTGGAAAGCGAAATTACAAATTGGCGATAACTGTTGGATTAATTCAGGCTTTCTTGAAAATCCAGTAGGAGGGTTTAGAAAAACAGGGTTATACGTTGGTCCTGATGGAGTGCTAATTATTGGAAACGATGTTGGAATTTCAAATTCTACGATTGTTTGTGTAAATTCCATTTTAATTGAAGACCATGTATTTATTGGAGGGGATTCTAATATTTATGATACTGATTTTCACTCGCAAAACAAGGTTTTACGTGGCACGTTGAATGACAAAGGGGACACGAGTGCTATAATTTTTATGCGAAATTGTTTTATTGGGGGCCATTGTTTGATATTAAAAGGTGTTGTTATAGGAGAAGGGGCAATTGTAGGCGCACAATCCGTTGTAACTAAATCCATTGGTGCAAATCAGCTTTGGGCGGGGAACCCAGCGCGTTTTGTAAAGGGAATTCCAATTGAGTAAAATATGAACTTATTAATTATTGGTTATTTTAAGTTCCCTTTCGGTGATGCCGGAGGGACAAGGATACGTAACATTGCGACTGGATTATGTTCACTTGGAATTAATGTAACTGTAATTACTCAATCTTCTACAACAAAAACCGATTTACTGGAACAAGATAATGACTGGTCATATTTTCAAAAGGTAAAATATAAATCAGCTAACGGATTAATAAAAACTGGGGGAAAGAGCTTCTTTAAAAAAACTATTAATTTCCTATTATCTATAAGAAAAAGTGTAGATTATATGGAAGAATTAATGTTGAATGAAAAAATTGATATCGTTCTTTTATATACTGTCGGTTTTATTGAATCATTCCCCATTTACTGTTTCTGCAAAAGGAGACACATTCCTTTAGTTTCAGATGTTGTTGAATGGACAACCCCTGGTGTTTTTACTTTTTGGCTTTTTGATTTTAATTTTCTATCATCGCTATTAAAAAGATTGATTGTAGATAAGCATAGCGATGGGCTTCTAGTAATTTCTAGTTTTCTAGAAAGAAAATTTTCTAAAAGTGTTAAGAATATCATTAAAATACCTTCAATTTATGATTTTGAAAATGACCCATTTTTGAAAATGTCAAAAGTTAAGATAAGTAATGGGGAAATAAATCTTACTTTTGTGGGGGGAATTAAAAAAAGTGATGGATTAATATATATTATTGATTCTTTAGACATTTTACAAAATTTAGGTATACATGTGAAATTACATATTATTGGCGTGGAGAAAAATTCACAAAAAGCAATCCAACTTTTAAATTATAGTAATGAAATAGTTAACAAACATGTGATTTTCAGGGGAAATTTGTCTGATAATGACTATTACAAAGCTTTGTATGAGGCTGACATTCTTCTCTTACCAAGAGAGAGAACAATTATGACAATAGCTGCATTTCCAACTAGGTTAGTCGAATTTTTAGCTTCAGGAAGACCTATAATTACTTCCGATATTCTAGATATTTCAATGTACTTAGTAGATCGAAAAGAGGCTCATTTAATTTCACCATCATGCTCGAAAGAAATTTCAAATAGAATAATTGAAATAATATCGAATAAAGAAAGTGCTATTGCCTTAGGTATAGCTGGTAGGGAAAAAGCAAAATTGTGTTTTGATAATCGGGAACACGTTAAAACAATTAAAAATTTCCTTGAATCTATAGTAATCGATTCATAATTATTTTTATTTATATCGTTAGAAATTATTAGCAATAATCAATATGAATGTATTTCCTCACAGCTTGAATTAAGAAAAGGAATTTCAAAGATAATATTAAAATTCGCCTATTTGGGATTGTAAAGGAATATTTGATTTCTCTCTTAATTAAGATTCCCATTTATAAACTTCATATCCTCAAGGTTGGCCAAATGTGGTCTCTGAAGCAATGATATGTAGCATTCCCATAGTTTTGACTTAGCCAGCAGAGGTGATTTGCCAATTTGAAGACATTATCCACGGTTTCGTTTCTGATATGGATAATTAATAAGTATTTTAAATCGAAGAAAATTAAAAGCTAATCTTTCAATGGGTTTATCTGTATGAAAAATTTAAAGAGATTATATTGAAGGATCAAGATCAGAGTAATTACTAAACCTGCTCTTACAATTCTTATGATTAAAGGGTACTAAGTTGAGAATCTTTGCTTGGTTATATATTTTCCTCTTACGTGTTCAAAAACGAATTAAGATGTTAATTCTTAAGCCGGCTTTCATGAAATATGGGAAAAACTTCATTTTCGATCCAATAGATTTATTTTATTATTCAAATATCGAGGTTGGAAAGAATGTATCAATTGGTAAAGGTGCAACATTTTTAGCGTCCGAGAGTAAGATAAAAATCGGAAATAATGTATTGTTCGGTCCAAATGTAACAATTATAGGTGGGAATCATAATACTGGAGTCATAGGGAAATTTTTATATGATGTACAGGAAAAACTTCCAGAGAATGATCAAGATGTTATCATTGATGACGATATATGGGTGGGAACCAATGTGGTAATTCTAAAGGGGGTTCATTTACATCGTGGTTGCATCGTTGCTGCAGGTGCGGTCGTTACAAGAGATGTGCCTCCTTATTCGGTTGTAGCCGGTGTTCCAGCGAGAGTAATTAAATTTCGTTTCAATTTAAAAGAGATTCTTCTTCATGAACAGGCACTATATCCAACTGAAGCATGTTTTTCAAAAATTGAACTAGAAAAGATGATTAATAATACAGAAATTTATGCGTCAAAAAGAAGCATGTAATCCGAAAATTCTTATAGTTGCTCATATGGGGAAGCCTTGGGGGGGAATCTCTTCACTATTTGAGGCGATCTTCCAAACAGAAGTTAGAAACAATTTCAACATACGCTTTTTAGAATCTTCCATTCCCCAAGAAAAAACAAGTTTAGGAAAAGTGGGGCTCAGACCAATTCTTCATTCTTTAAAAACAATTTGCTTATTCACTTTCACTATATTTAACTTTAAACCCGATGTTATTCATATTGTGACTGCACACCGGGGGTCTTTTGTCAAAAATGGTCTACTGGTAGTTGTTTCAAAATTTCTACAAAGGAAAGTTATACTAGCGCCGCATTGCAGTTTTTTTGCCTTGTTGCCTCCGGATAGCTCAAAAGTTTGGACCTGGTGGGTAAAATTAATCCTCAACCGCTGTGATTGTTTACTGGTATTATCGAAAGAATGGATGGTGCTGCCACCATTTATAAAAGCGAAGTTAATAAAATATCTACCCAACAGTATCAATACTGAAATGTATTCTATTGTTAAGCACTTACGGAAAAGCAGCGATTTTGTAAACATTTTATTCATGGGGCATATTAGCGAAGAAAAAGGAATATTTGATTTAATTCAAGCAATAAATCTTTTGGTTCAAGAGGGGGTTGGCAATTTTTTGGTAACTATCACGGGTGAAGAGATTGATTTTAATGAGCTAAAAGAAATTAAGAATCAGATTCGCGAATTAAATATCGAAAAATATATTCATTTTCAAGAACCAATTTTTGGGAATGAGAAGATTACATGCTTTTCTAAGTCAGATATTTTTATTTTACCTTCTCATCACGAAGGCATGCCCATGGTTATTTTAGAAGCGATGGCAGCTAGTTTGCCAATTATTGCTACGAATGTTGGCGGTATCCCCGATATACTTGAGGATGGATTAACCGGGATATTAATACCCCCACGGTCTACAATTTCTCTGGCCAGTGAGATAAAAAAACTTATTCAAAATCCTTTGATGAGACTTGAAATGGGGAAAAATGGACAGAAAAAAGCTCAAAGAGATTATGACATTAGAAAATATATAGAAAAATTAGGGGATATTTACTTATTAATGTCTTAATGTTTCCGCTAAAACTACATATGAATTTCTTTTTATGAATATAGTAATCGTTTCATCCGTTTTTCTTCCTGAGCCAATCGTTAGTGCGCGGACAAGCCAAAGTTTAGCCCATGAATTGACAGCGCTTGGCCATGTTGTCAAGGTGATAACAAATTTTCCCAACCGTCCAGCAGGGCAAATTTATGAGGGGTACAAACGATCGATTTTTTCTTCAGAAAATACCCCTTCAGGTTATAGCATAACACGTTGCTTCTCGACATTTTCAAAATCATCATCAATTTTCAGCCGTTTGCTAGAAAATGTGGTTTTTGGATTTATCTATCCGGATTAATCATAATGATTGGAAGAAATTTTCAAGATTTGCTAGGCAATCATATCTTAATTTTTTTACATCTGAGAATAACTATAAAAATTTATCTGAAATTTATGTAAAAGTTATAAAGGATTCCAATTAACAACAAATTACTTTTTTCATTAAATTTTTCTTTGATAACACACATAATTTTCTTCATGTTAAACAAAAGGATATGATAATTAATATTTTATTAATATCAATTTTTGGTCACAAATCTGAAGGCACCTTAATACTAGTAAGTAAGTTATTAATTCAAATAATATTTCAAAAGTTAGACAATGAATAAATCATTGAAAATATTAATTATTGCTCAACATTATTTTCCCGAAGAGGTGAGCGGAGCAGTACTGGCTACCGAACTGGCAGAAGACCTAACCACCATAGGGTGCACGGTCTCCTTTGTAACTTGCGCACCGAATTACCCGTTTGGCAAAGTTTACGACGGTTATCGTAACCGAATTCTTGGAAAAAAGACATTTCACGGAATTACCATTTATCGTGTTTGGAGTTTCATCACTACCCGAAAAGACAACTTAGCGCGCGTAATCAACTGGGCAACCTTCAGTCTGGGGGCATTGTGGGGTGGGTTGGCAGCTGGTAGGCAGGATGTTGTTTTTAGCTATTCTCCGCCATTGCCTTTGGGTTTAACAGCCTGGGTGTTGGCACGTTTGTTTGGGGCGAGGTGGATCTTACGGGTTGAGGATCTGTACCCTGATGCAGCCGTTGCCGCTGGCGCACTACGCAGTAAGTTTTTGATTGGCATATTAAGCCATTTCGAAAAGTTTCTTTATCACCACATATCATTAATTTCGGAAGGGTTTCGTCAAAATCTATTGCGAAAAGGGATACCCGCCGATAAAATCTCGGTGCTGCCGGTGTGGGTCAATGCAGATCAAATCTTCCCAATGGAAAAAGAAAATGAATTTCGGCGGAAAAACGACTTGATAGGGAAATTTGTAATTCTTTATGCCGGCAATCTTGGGCAGACTTCAGCTCTCGAAGATGTAATTGAAGCTGCAACTCAACTCAATGGCGACGAAAAAATATTTTTTGTTTTTGTTGGGGAGGGCACCCGTAAAGAGCAGTTGATGCAAATTGCACATGACCGCCACCTAAAGAATGTGATTTTTTTACCCTTTCAGCCACGCCAAAAACTAGCCGAAATGATGGCAGCGGCGGATATAGGCCTGGTGACTTTGAACTCAAGCTCTTCCCCTTACTCATTGCCTTACAAGACTTTTAACATCATGGCAAGTGGTAGACCAATTCTGGCAATTGTAACGAAAGGCAGCGAAATTAATGAGCTCATAATTAAAAGCGAATGCGGAACTTGTGTTGAGCCAGGCGATACGCAAGGACTTATAATTAATATTATGGATCTTTATAAAAATGAAGAACTTCGAGATAGAATGGGTTCAGCTGCCCGATTTTATTTGGAAAATTTATATACAAAAAAGATTGTTCTTGCTAATTACTTTCAAATGATGTGCGAGGTTTTCATAAATGGAAAAATTTGATGACAAAGTGGTCATTTTAACTAGAGAAAAAAGTTACTTCGGTGGCTTGGTTCTCAAAGAAGCAGTTCAGCAAGGGCTAAAAATTAATATGGTTATAAGCCAGGAGTGGCGGTTTAAACAAAAATACAAAAGGTTCAAAGCTTATTCAAGAAAATATGGGTTCGCAAATATTCTATCTTCAAAACTCTTTGAAATTATTGATGTAATTATTCAGAGGATAATACGGGGTAAAAATGGATGTCAAAAAATTGAAGACATCGCAAAAAATCATAACATACCTTTCGTTACTGTCCCTAAGTTAAATGGGAATAAGACAGTTGAAATATTAAATTGCTTATCCCCAGACGTACTTTTATTAGGTGGGGTAGGTATCATATCGCCAAATTTAATTAAATCCGTCTCAAAAGGTGTCCTAAATTCACACCCAGGGAAATTACCCGAATATCTAGGTAATTACGTTGTCAGGTGGGCGTTACTGAATAAGGATCCAATTGTAATAACAGTTCATTTGGTAGATACAGGAATAGATACAGGTGATATTCTAAGTGAAGATCTGATAGTAAATATTCCAAAAACCCGCTCTCTCCACAATATTGAATCTTTTATTGAGAACCAAAGGGCAAAGTCAATAATTAAGACCGCACAATCCTTTTTAAAAAAAGATCTCATTCAAAAGCCCTCAACAGTTAATGGTGACAGTCATTTATATTCTGTGTTACCTTTGAAAAAATCGTTATCTTTGTATTGGAGTTTGAACAGGGGAAAATAATCAAAATGACTTCCGATATATTTGCTGAATGGCTAAAACGGCAGGGTCATTTAGTTTTCAAAACAAAATCCAGCTACTGGTACAGTCAGGCTGCTAGAACCTTCCAGGCATTCCCTTATCATCGGGTCATCGAACCTGATAATAACGAAATAAACGAATTCCTGAAAGAACACAATGGGGTGGCATTAAGGTATTCAACACCGCTATCAGCCAAATATGGGAAGATCAGTTATCATGTTCTTTTCACTCAGTCAACTTACTCCATTGAAGGACTTCCTAAGAAAGCCCGACACGACGTTCGTAACGGTTTTAAAAAAGCCGGGGTCGAGCCTATTTCTTTTGAACGGCTGGCTGTTGAGGGTTGGGAGTTGCGTCTTGACACTTTGATTCGTCAAGGCCGAGTGCGGGCAGAAACCCAGTCCGCTTGGGTAAAGCAATGTCGAAGCGCACAAGATTTGCCGGGGTTCGAAACCTGGGGCGCATTAGTAGAAGGCAAGCTAGTTGCGGCACTGATTGCTTTTTCAGGTGACGATTGCTGTAGCATCCTTTATCAACAAAGCGCGACAGATTATCTCCGCTTTGGGATTAATAATGTATTAACCTTAGCTTTCACAAACGAGGTTCTAAAACGTTCAGATGTTTCACAGATCTTTTATGGCCTCCATTCGCTGGATGCACCGGACAGTGTCGATGAATATAAATTTCGAATGAGGTATACAGCCAGTCCCGTACGCCAACGCGTAGTATTCAACCCCAGACTCTCACCGTTGTTTAATCCGTTGACATACTCGGCATTGAACGCGGTCCATAAACTCCTACCCGGCAATCCCACCTTTGCCAAAGCGGAAGGTATGTTACGCTTTTCCCTACAAGGCAAAAAACCGCTGGCTGAGCAAGATTGGCCATTGGGGTTACTTGAACAAAAAGAAAGTATTTTGAAGCAATATTAATACAAAAATTCTTATCAAAAATGGAATGCTCTTCTAGATAAGAATTTCGGGTTATAAAACGAGTTTATGGGAACAAAGAACTGATATGAGAATTCCTAAAAGTAAATTTTCGGTCACTAAAGGCATACTTCTTGTTTTTGTTTTATTATCAATAAGTTTTTTAGTTAATTTAAAAGAAAACCTGAATATAAACCTGTATTCAGTTTACCTCGCGAAACAAATTTATTTGACGAAACCTCCCCGAACAAGTTTGAACCCTATAGAGGGAAATTTCACTGGTAAAAATAGTTGTCATATTCAGTGGTTAAATGCAATTTCAACTTTTTATAAAAACGAACCTGACAGGGATTTGTTTTATAAAACATTCACTTGCATGAAAGAGTCTGTTGATATGACGTACTTTCTATTGCCTAAGGATGTTTTTCTCGCGAAAGTTGCTATAAATTTATATCCTGAAGATGTTAATAATTATTATTGGTTGTTAGCAAGTCTTGAGGAAAGCGATGTAAATTTAGCCGCGAAGTTATCGAAGGAATTTGTGGTACTATTTCCGACCGATGCTTTGTTATGGGGAATGTCAGGGAGGCTTCTATGGTTAAATGCACAATACGAAGACGCTTTACAAGCATATATTAATGCTTGTAAAATTAATGACCGGGTGAGTAATGGGTGTTATTATGTCGGGATATCATATCGATCTTTAGGGGATCTAGTCGAAGCGATCAAATATTTTCGTTTATCAATATTCCCATCATCCCAGCTGGAAGCAGATAATCTGGAAGCTCAACTTCCTTCTGGCGAAATTGTGCCGTGAATGCCTCGTATCTAATTTTTCTTCTAGATGGGTTCTCTTCTTACCGCTATTAGTTTCTGGGTATCCATTAGAAGATTGCCACAGAATCCTTTAATAAAATTATTATGACATCAATGATAAATGCTTTTATTAAACGTTGGTTTCCACTCATATTGTGGCTGGGTGTAATTTTCTTCTTCTCTGCCAATCCGGATCCCTACCGCTTTTTACCAACGGCCTGGTTGAAGCCATTTAATGTCTCAGACAAAAGCATCTCCAACCTGGATGAAGTGGTTGGAATTTTGGTACACCTTTCCGAATACTTTATTCTAGGTTTTTTACTTTTTAGAACATGGACATGGGATCGATCCATCAAACAGAATGATTTTACTTGGGTACTTGTCTTTGTGTTCTTATTCGCGCTCTCCGATGAAATCCACCAAGTATTTGTGCCCGGCAGGGCCTTCCAGTTTCTTGATTTGGGGCTTGATATGATCGGTGCAACGCTCGGAGCCCTTTGTTTTCGGAGAAGAACGCGCGTTCATAGCAGGTAGCTGCTGCGCAGGCACGCATAGCGAGCTCATAGGAAGAGATAGGAAAAGACAGCTGATAGCTCATAGCTGATAGCTGATAGGGAAAGACGGCTGATAGGGTGAAGAGCAGGTTGTAGCGGGTGCCGAAGGCATGCTTCGCGAGCGGGTAGGTGCGCTTTGCGCGAGCTGATAGGGGGGAAGAACAGCGGGTAGGAAGAGATAGCCGCTTCGCGAGGAAGAGATAGCTGATAGCTGATAGGAAGAGCGGAAGAGCAGGTTGTAGCTTGTAGCTGGTAGCCGGTAGCAAGTGAATAAAGAGGATAGATATGGATCCCCACGGTGATTGTTAGCCGCGGGTTTTTCTTTTAAAAACTACGAGCTGTGAACTGTGAGCTGTGAACTGTGAGCTGTGAGCTCGCGAAGCGGCTGTGAGCTAACTCGCGAAGCGAGTAGCAATTAAAACTTTCTCATGCTATCATTAGATGATCCATCTTCTGTACGTATTTAAATAGGAGTTTGAAACTATCATGACGAGAAAAGCCATCATTATCACTGAATTCGATCGCGAACGCCTGCACAAGTTGGTGCTGGATGCGCAGTTTGGGGAATACCGCAACAGTCCTTATCTGGGTGAGTTGAAAACCGAGATCGAAAACGCGCAGGTGGTCACCCCGCAGGAGATTCCAGCCGATGTGATCACGATGAACTCGACCGTGGTGCTGGTGGATCTGGAGAGCGGCGAGGAGGAGACCTATACGCTGGTTTTCCCGGAGGACGCCGATATCATGGAGGCGAAGATTTCGATCCTGGCACCGGTCGGCACGGCCATGCTGGGTTATGCCATCGGCGACGTGATCGACTGGCCGATCCCGGCCGGGCGGCGCAAATTACGCGTCGAACGCATCATCTACCAGCCGGAAGCCTCGGGGGATTGGGGGATTTAGTTGACAGCTGATAGCTGATAGGAAGAGATAGCTCATAGCTGATAGCTGTGCCGAAGGCACGCAAGGCGAGGAAGAGAGAAGAGCAAAGAGCGAAGGGCGAAGAGAAAGCGGATAGGAAAAGAAAGCTGACAGGAAGCCCGTAGATCGTGGAAGAGAAAGCTGGATGATGCATTGATGGAAAACAAGGCAGCATATAAAGATTTAATGGTTTGGCAGCGCAGTATGGAATTTGCGAGTGCTGTCATTGATATCAGCGAAAAACTCGATTCGGAAAGAAAACATTACCGCCTGATTGAACAACTGGAAGCTGCGGCCACAACGGTCCCGATGAACATTGCAGAAGGCAAGGGCCGTTTGTCAAAAAAAAGAATTTGCGCATTTTTTAATCATTGCGCGCGGTTCACTTTACGAAACGACTACGCTGTTAGAGCTCTTTCTAATGCGTAAATGGGTCAAACAGGAAGACTTTGTTGCCCTGGAAACACAAGCCAACGAGATAGCCAAAATGCTCAACGGTTTGCATCGTAGTCTTGCTTCGCAAGATAATAGCTCATAGCTGATAGCTGATAGCTGATAGCGATAATTATAAGTGATCAGCATTCTTTTCCTGTCAGCTATTAGCTTTCTTTTCCTGTCAGCTGTCAGCTGACTACACTTTCCACACACTGCACATCCATTGATATAATAGTGTGTTAAAGCAACTGCTTGTTATCATTACGTAAAGGATTATTGGTACATGATCGAAAAAAGTGGCTTTTATATGAACAACCGCGTTGCGCGTTATATGATTTCATCACTGCAGGATTTGATGGGGGAGAATGGGCTCAATGCGGTGCTGCGGCATGGCGGTCTGCCGGATTATCAGACGATTTTGCCGCCGGATGATATGCTGCGAGAATTCGATTTTTCCGATTACGGAGCCATTTGCACGGCGCTGGCCGAGACCTACGGTCCACGCGGGGCCAAAGCGTTCCTGATCCGCGCCGGACGGGCCGGCTTTCTGAATGGGATCCAGTCCTTTCTGGACAACTATGGGGCCAGCCTGGAGGCGACCGGTAAGCTGGTGCCGCTGCGCATCAAGCTGCCGCTCTTTCTGCGCTGGATTGCGAAGAACTACTCGGAGACCAGCGACCGCATCGTGCGCATCAAAGATCAGGGCGATCATTACCTCTACATCAACGAGCGCTGCCCGGTTTGCTGGGGGCGGCGGGCCACTCAGCTGGATTGCCACATCACGCTCGGGTTCCTGCTGGAGGCGACCGGCTTTATCTCGAATGGCGCTAGATTCGACATCCGCCAGATCAGCTCGATCGGCATGGGGGATGCCAGTTGTGATTTCGTTGTCCCGAAGAGACCCATTCCCACGTGATTTAATTAACCACGAAAAACACCAAATACACGAAAATTATTGGGCATTATTTTTTAACCACGAAAGACACCAAATACACGAAAATTATTGGGCATTATTTTTTAACCACGAAACACACGAAACACACGAAAATTATTGGGTTATTTTTATTAACCACGAAAGACACGAAATACACGAAAATATTTTTATATGGGTGTACTGTATCCCGCATAATTAATGGTCCACACGCCACGTGCTGCTCTTCACGCCACAAGCTGATCACTTATAATTATCGCTATCAGCTATCAGCTATCAGCTATCAGCTATCAGCTATCAGCTATCAGCTATCAGCTATCAGCTATCTATCAGCTGTGCGCTATGGACTTAATGTACAAAAAATGTTACAAATAGTGGGTACGATAACATGATGCGAAGGTGGAAAAATACATGATGAAAAAAACAACGATTGCACTTATTCTGGTTTTTATGGTCTTGAGCCTGGTCATGGTTGGCTGCGGCAGCGAGCCTGCTCCGTCAGCCGCTGACCTGGCCAAGGGTCAGGAGCTGGTGGAGAGCAGATGCATAAGCTGCCATAGTCTCGATCTGGTGGCGGATGCGCGCTATGGCAAGACTGGCTGGGAGACGACCGTCATGCGCATGGTGTCTCTGGGCACGGCACTAAACCACGCCGAGCAGGTCAAGGTGGTTGAATACCTGGCTGCGACGTATCACTAAGAGGCATGCAGAGCGACCACGCAATGGGTTGCTTTGCATGCCCCCCCTCCGCCATTGAAAATTGACCGCGGAATGGCGTTGTTTCGCGGTAAAATTGAAAGCATCACATGACGGAGCGGGTCAAAGTACTATGGAAGAAACCAGATTGGCGGTAAATGGCATACTGATGCGCGGGCAGCCGCTCAACGGCAATTTGCTCAGCGTGGGGGCGAAATTTGTGCGCGAGGATCGGACGGCTCCATTTTATCGCTTGTGGTTGATCGATGAGCGTTACCCGGCCATGCTGCGCGATGAAGCACAGGGGGCCGAGATCCAGGTCGAAATCTGGAAAATCTCCGAATCGGGGGTTCTGCACATCCTGGCCAGTGAACCGGCCGGTCTCTGCATCGGCAAGATTGAACTGCAGAGCGGTAATTATGTCCTCGGGGTATTGGTGGAAAACTTTATCGTGGCCGGCAGGGAAGAAATTACGCGGTATGGCGGCTGGCGCAATTATCTGGCCAACGCCAGAGCGGGATAATTGCGAGCGAGCCGCTTTTTTCAGCCGGCCTGCCCGGTAACTTCATTCCAGGCTGCCACGGAATTGCGTCCGCGGCTTTTGGCCAGGTAGAGCGCCTGATCGGCGCGGTCGAGCAGCTTGTCAATCGAAATGCTTTCCTGGCTTTCCTTGCTGGCCACGCCGAAGCTGATGGTCGAAACCAGTTCAGTCTCGTTGGCTTTGATCGGCTCTTCCACAAATTTTCGGATGCGTTCCGCGGTAGCATGGCTGTTCTCAAGCGTCGTTTTGGGCAGCAGGATGACAAATTCCTCACCGCCGTAGCGCGCAAAGATATCGCTCGGCCGTAAGATGCTGCGGATGCGGCGGGTTTGTTCCATCAGCACGATATCGCCAACGTTGTGACCGTGGGTATCGTTGATGCTCTTGAACAGATCAAAATCAAACATGATGACCGAGAGGGTGGTGTTTTCACTTTCGCTCAGGGCGATTTCTTTGACGGCCAGCGAGAAGAAGTGGCGGCGGTTGAAGCATTCGGTCAGCGGATCTTCGGTGGCTTGTTTGTGCAGGATTTGTTCGGTCAGTTTCTGCTTGGAAATCTCGCGGATGTTGGCCTGCAGCACTTTCGCCCCACGCAGGTTGGTGACGTTGAGTGAGACCAGGGCCGGAAAGACCTGCCCGTCGACTGTGCGGTATGCCAGTTCAACAAATTGTGAGCCTTCGTTGATGGTCAGGTCGATTAATTCACGCACGCGCGTAAACGAGAGCATCCCATCCGGCTGGTAATCGGGGGAGACGGCGTCCCAGGTCAGTTTTAAGAAGCTGGCGTGATCCTTACAGCCGAACAATTTGATGGCTGCCGGGTTGCCGTCCACAAACTGGCCGCTGGGGATGAAGAGCAGGATGGCATCATGCGAAGAGTTGAAGAGGGTGCGGTAGCGCTCTTCGCTCTCCTGTAAATCCAGGAGGGCCTGCTGGCGTTCGCGGATCAGGCGGCGCTGCTGGATGACCTGTCTGATGGCTGAGGGCAGCAGATTGAGGTAGACGCCGTCGACATCTTTGATGATATAGTCGCTGGCGCCCAGTTTCATGGCGTCCACCGCGATTTTTTCATTGCCGGCGCCGGTCAACATGATGATCGGGGGAGTGTTCTCGTGGCGGGTCAATTCCTCAATCACTTCAAGACCGGTCATTGCCGGCATTTGCTGGTCGGTCACAATGACATCATATTCCTGCTGGGCAATCATCTGCAGGCCAATGGCGCCGTTCTTGGCGATATCCGCGTTGATGCCGGAGCGTTCCATGTTTTTGACCAGCAAGCGGGCCAGGCCGATGTCGTCTTCAAGGTACAAAATTTTGATGGGATCCTGCGAGTTCATAATTTCCCTCTATTTTCAAGAAGCCTGCCTTCCCTCAGTGAAGCATTTAACGCGCAGGTTTTACTCATCGATTTCTTTGGCGATGATCTCCTTCGGAATGCTGAAGAAAACGGTCGTTCCGACACTGACCTTTGACTCTATCCAAATTCTACCATCCATATTGCGAATGATGGCCTGTACATAGGCCATTCCCATGCCTTCGCCCGCCTCGGAGGAGCTGCCCACGCGTCGAAACAGGGCAAAGACGCCGTCCATGTCTTCCGGTGCAATGCCGCGCCCATTGTCTTTGATGGCAAAGATGGTTTCGGTGGAGGAGTCTTTGGCGGTGATGTTGATTTCCAATGGCCGGCCCTGGTACCAATATTTGATGGCGTTGTCGAGGATATTGGCGAAAACCTGCTCCAGCGAGGTCTGGTCGGCGGTGATGATGGGTAGCTTTTGGGCATAGACGACGCCCTCGCGCAGCTCAAGCTGGTAGGCCAGGTTGGCAACAATCTCCTCTACCAGCGGGTTCGGGTCTATTTGGGTGAGCGTCAACTGCTTGCGTCCCAGGCGTGAGAGCTTTAAGACGGCGTTGATGAAACTTTCCATGCGGTTGACGGAATTGTTGATATAGTTGATTGCTTCCGGGATGTCTTGCTTGAGGGCCAGGGAAACTTTCTGGCGTTCCAGCTCTTGCATGCCGGGTAACGATTTTTCCAGGGGCGCTTTGATCTGATCGAGGGAGTAGTCCAATTCTCTGGTGAAGCCCTTCAAGTTGGTCAGGGAGGAGCGCAGGTCGTGTGAAACGATATAGGCAAACTGCTTGGTTTCCTGAATGGCCTGGCTCAAATCGCTTTTCTGATCTTGCAACCTTTTTTGAAAGTCTTCGGTTGTGCTTTTCAGAAGATTTTTCTGGCGGTTGTACTGATTGACCTGCTGGATGATGACATACCCAAACAGCGGGCCGGTAATGATCATCATGATGATCAGCACGGTCAGGAGCAAGCGCGTCTGCGAGATATTGTCGAGGGAGCGCAGGGTGGTCTGGGTGATGTCACTTTCAACCTGCACGGAGAGTTTGGCGATGGCATCCAGGGTGTTATTTTTATGCAAAACGAATTGGGAAGAGTAAAAGGTGAAGTCGTCATTGTTTTTGCCGGGGCTCACGCGGTGAGATTCATCGATATTCTGGAATGTATTTTCATAAATTTGAACGCTGCGCTTAATTTCACCGTAGAGCTCTTTTTTGGGAGAGTCGGAGAATACAGCTTGGTTTTCATCCAGGAATGTGTTTAAATCGGCATAGGCTTGCTGGTAGAGCAGCAGATTGCCCTGTTTGAAGTCTTCCAGGTATCGGGTAGCGAGTGAGTCGATCAGGCTGAAGCGGTAGCGGATTTCGCTCAGCACCATTCGCTCGGCATCATGCACCTGGCTGAGCTCGATGATGTTGGCGTTAATCTGGTTTAATTTAACGGCGGCAACAATTCCGATGATGAGAGCGAGCAATAGAACCAGATAGATCGCATAAATGATCCATTTTGTAATGTTCTTTAAGAATTTTTGTCGCATTTTTTCCCTAATAAAAGATATGACTGCAAAAAAAAATCAAGGGTCAGGTCAATGCCTTCGCTTAATAATACAATAGCAGGGGTTAAAAGAAAATGCGATAAAAAGATTGTAAATATGCGGGTGGAAACCAGTAAAAATCTCGTAAAAACAACAGATTCTAAAGGGGTTTGGTGGTTTCGCTTTAAGAGAGAAAGAAACGCGCTAGGGCAATCAGGAGCATAGCGACAATTACCGTAGCAAACATGCTTTTTGTGCGCCAGGCGATCCAAATTGCCGGAATTGCCGCCCACAGGTAAAGATTGGTGGGGCTGAAGTTGAGGACATCATCTTGTATCAGCAGAGCCGGTAATAATAATGCCGATAAAACGGCGATCGGTACATAGCGCAGCCAGGCGACCAGGAAAGGCGGCAGTTTTTTGTTGCGCAGATACCAGGCTGGCAGCAGGCGTGGCAAATAGGTTACGACTGCCATGCCAATCAAAGTAATTATGATTGTGGATGAAGCCATGTGTCCAATCCTGCGCCAACCGCCGCAGCGATGATGGTGGCAAAAATCACGTTCCATTGGGTGGCGCCGAAGAACCAGATGACCAGAGACAGCAGACCGCCCAGTACAGCGATGATGACGTGCCTGCGGTTGCGGATTTGCAGAACGAGCAGGGCGATGAACATGGCCGGCAGTGCATAGTCCAGCGCAAAGGGGCGTACATCCTCGATCATGTTGCCGGTCAGCGCTCCAATCAGGCTGCCGATCACCCAGGAGAGCTGGCAGACCAGGTTGATTGCAATGCTGGACAGGGGTTTGTTTTCTCCTCTTTCGAAGCGCAAGCTGTGAATGCCAAAGCTCTCATCGGTCAGCTCGAAACTAAAAGCGGCCACTTCGCTATTGCGCCAGTGCTGCAGATAGGGGGCCAGGGCTGCTGACATGAGCAGGTGGCGTAAATTGACGATGAAGGTAGTCGCGATGATAGAGACGGGTTGAATCATTTGCGCAAACAGGCTGGCTGCGATCAGTTGCGCTGAGCCGGCATAGACGATGACGGACATCAGCACGGTTTGTAAAATGCTCAAGCCGGCGTTGACAGCCAGAACACCATAGGCAAAGCCAATCGGCAAATAGCCCATCATGACCGGCACGGCCGGCGAAAGCGCTTTAAGCCAGGAGGATTTGTTGGAATCGACAAGCATGGGCAGGCAGAACGCCTTTCTTAAGAATTCAAGAATTATATCAAACAATGACGAGAATAATCGCGAAGGGTTGCTTTTTATGGATTGACCATGATATCCGGAACCGGAAAGAAGTGAGATGATTTGGCAACTTCTTGAACAAATGGGTTGAAAATTCCTCTCAAAGAAAACCAAAATAACCATATAATAAACCTATGAACAATCAAATCCTTCTTTTTCTGCTCTGGTATCTTCTGCTCACAATCTTCGGAATCCTGGCGGCTCCGTGGGTGATGACGGTTTTCAAGCATGTGCCTGATCGCGGCTATAGCATCACCAAGATGGTCGGGTTGTTAGTCGCGGCCTTTTTACACTGGTTTCTGACATCCCTGGGCTTATTGCAGAACTCAAGTGCCGGCATCCTCAGCGCTATTCTGATCGCAGGGCTGTTTGCAGTGTGGTTTGCGGGCAAAGAGGGGCGCCAGCAAAGCCTGAAGTGGATCAAAGAAAACCAGCGCACGGTATTGTTTATCGAGGTATTGTTTTTGTTTAGTTTTGCGCTGATGGCATTTGTGCGCTCGTTCAGCCCCGACATTTGGGGCACTGAAAAGCCGATGGAGTTGATGTTCATCAACTCGATCCTGCGCAGCCCGACGTTTCCACCGCAAGATGCCTGGCTATCCGGTTTTGCCATCAGCTATTATTACTTTGGATATGTGATGGTTGCCATGCTGGCAGCCATAACGGGCACCAGCGGCGGGGGGGCATTCAACCTGGGGATCGCGCTGGTATTCGCGCTGGCCTCCACGGCTGCTTTCGGAGTGGTACTCAACCTGATTACGCTGCGCACTGGCAGAGAATTGCGCGCACACAATTTAGAAGAGGGCAGTCCAAAAAAGAGTTTAGAACGCGCCGTATTTCCGGCGTTGCTGGCCCCGTTGCTTTTACTGCTGGTGGGCAATTTCTATGGGGTCTTGGACGTCCTTCACCAGCATAACTGGATGGGCAATCTGGAGGTGCCGGCTTTGGTTTTTGATGCCAGCCGGATCGACCCGGCTTTGGGAGCGGTGCAGCTGCAGCCTGCTCCCATTCAGGCGCGTACCATGAATTTTTGGGAGTGGATGGATCTCAAACAGCTGGGTAAAGTCAATGGTGTCCCACAACCGATTGAAAATATACAACAGCCAAACTGGTTTTTTGCCTCGCGCGCCATCCAGGATCGTAACCTGGGCGGTCAATCTCAGGAACTGATTGATGAATTCCCGGCCTTCTCTTTCCTGCTGGCGGATTTGCATCCGCACGTGCTGGCACTTCCCTATGTGATCGTATGCCTTTTATTGGCTCTGGAATGGTTTCTGAGTGACAGACTCGCCATGTTTTCAAAAGAATGGTGGCAGCGCACGACCCTTTCGGCGCTTATTCTGGGCAGCCTCATATTTCTCAATACCTGGGATTTTCCGATTTATGCCTTTATTTTTTTGATTGTCATTTTCTTACGCAACTATCCGCTGGAATTGGGTGCTGATTGGAAACAGGCCGCTGCTGGATTGCTGCGGGAGGCCGGACCGGTATTGGGGCTGGCCGTACTGCTGTATCTGCCGTTCATGATCAGCTTACAAACGCAGGCGGGCGGGATCTTGCCAAACCTGGTCTTTCCGTCCCGTTTCCGGCAGGAACTGGTCATGTTCGGAGTGCTGTTGATACCCATCAGTGTCTTTGTATTGGCGTATGTGCGTCGTCATAAGGCCAAGTTTGACTTTGCCTTTGCCTGGAAATTTGGGCTGGGGTTACTGGGTGTGTTACTGCTGATCGTTGTGTTATTGGTGGTGATCATTCTCGCGCGTCCTGAAGGCGGAATTGCCGCTCTGGGGACTGTGTACCCGTTCTCTTGGCGGGATGGATTGCGTTTGATCCTGCAGCGCCGTCTGGTGGAGAGCACCACCCTCATCTATGCCTTGCTGCTTGTTTCTGCGTCAGCGGGCTTCTTGTGGGGTTGGCGTCACAAGAATCGCAATAGTAGTTTGTTTGTCTTTGTGATGATATTTACGGGGGCTCTGCTGTTGCTGGGACCAGAGCTGCTCTACTTGCGGGATCAATTTGGCAATCGTATGAACACGGTTTTCAAATTTTATTTCCAGGTTTGGGTGTTGTGGTCATTGGCATGCGCCTATATCATCTGGTTTATCACGGTTAAAACGCAGCGGTTCGCGCGAGTGTTGTGGGTCGTGCTTGTAAGTGTTCTGGTTGCAATGGGGTTGGTTTATACCATTGGGACTGCGAAAATGATCACCAATAATTTCAGCAATCAGCCCACCCTGGATGGCATGGCTTATTTTTATCGCAACTACCCGCAGGATGGAGCCGTGGTCGCTTGGCTGAAGGAAAATGTTGCGGCCAATTCGGTCGTGCTGGAAGGTACCAAGGGCGCGTATTGGATGGAAGGGCGTTCGTCGCGCTTTGCGATGGCAACCGGCATCCCGACGGTGATGGGCTGGGTCAACCATGAATCGCAATGGCGCGGAAAGCAGTTCAGCAATGTTGCCACGCGTGAGGAGGATATCCGCACTATTTATACCAGTCGCGATTGGGGCACCATACAGGCTCTTTTGGACGTTTACCATGTCAATTACATCATTATCAGCCCAGAAGAAACCCAATGGTATGGTGCGGTTTACCTGCCTGTTTTTGAGCAAAATATGCAGCTGGTATTCTCAGCCGGCGATACGATGGTCTTCGGCCGTTAGGCGCTGAGGAGTCGTTTGGCAGGTATACATAACTAATGCCAGCGGTGTGGTGAATTTATTCTGGGGGTAGCTGGAATCCGGATTTCCAAAAAAAGAAACTGAGAAACTCAAGCACAGAAACCTGACGATCCTGGCCGGTTGAATTGTACACTGTCCGGGCGGTGATGGTGATCATTTTCGCATCATTGCAGCATATTCGGGAAGAAATATTCCATTAAACCCCTTGACAAAATATTGTAATGTTGTTATTATATTTCTTGTATTTGAATTACATGTAATGTGTAATACAGAAAGAGGTAACTATGCTTGAAGAAAATAATCATGACCCGGCTGCCCCTGAAGAGCAAGGCCAAAAACAAGAAAGCCCGAAAACTGGCACTTCCAGACCAACCGAGGAACCCTTAAAGAATGCCTGGAAACAGGTCGAAAACATCGGCCAGGCGCTTGGAGATGCTCTGCAAGGTCGTGGCAATGTTGTCATGGTGCGCGTAAACGACGAAGCGCTCAATTATCTGGATATGCTGGTAGAAGCGGAAGTGGTCAAGAGCCGCTCAGAGGCTGCGGCCTTGCTTATTAAAGAAGGCGTTCAGGCTAACCAGGAATTGTTTGCAAAGATCAGTGAAGTCACTGATCAAATCAGTCTGCTGCGTGAAAAATTGCGCACAACTGTCAAAGATCATACTAAAGAATGAATAAAGAAGGAAATAAAGTATGTCAACAGAAACCCCAACCCCAGCATCAACTTGGGATCAAATCAAAAGCGATTCCAGGCGCTTATTGTCTTCTTTGGAGACACTTTTAGATCAAACAGCCAGTTCGCTTTCGAAACTGGCGCTGGTTACTCTGGATGAAGAGGAACGCCAAAAAATCAACCAACTCGTAGAGTCAAATCTGGTGGCCAATCAGCGGGAAGCAATTCGCTTGATGGTCCAGGAAGGTATTAGAGCGCGATCCGACATCTTTTCACATGTTGAAGATACCAGGAGCCAGATCGATTCGATAAAAGAAGATTTAAAAATGAAATTTGCCAGTAAACAGGTGGAATAGCTTTTTCACCATCGCATCCTTTGAAAACGCCCTTTGCCCGGGGCGTTTTCGCGTTTAAGCGAGTAATTTTATAAGCTGCCGGCCCAAAAAGCTGAATAAAACCCCAATCAGACCTTAACAACTTCTAAACAAGTGCCTGTTAGGATAGTACATAAGGATAAAAACCATATCGAGAGCTTATGGAAGTGAAAAAACGATGATCGATTGCGGGTACTCACTTCAATATGACGGGTGGATGAGAAAAACGTCAATCCAATCGTTAAGTTCTCGAGAAACATTAGAAATAAGAAAGGAATAAAAGATGAAGACAATGATACGAAGAATAATTTCAGGAATACTGGTTGCCGGTTTTGTTCTGGCTGCTGGAGGTTCTCTGGTCTATGCTGAAGCAGACCCACCTGTTGAATGCAAACCCGGCCAAAACCTGAGCGAAGTGCTTGGGATGTCATGGCAGGCTATCTGGGCTGAAATCCAGACCGGCACCACCTTGAAAGACTTGTTTACGACCAAAGGGCTGGATTACAGTGATTATGAAGAACAGGTATTGGCGAATCGCTTATCCTGTGTCGACCAGGCCTTGGCAAATGGGAAAATTACAAAAATTCAAGCCGAAAGGTTAAAGAAGGTAATTCAGACTCGCTCAGATGAAGGAAAATTATTTTTGTGGGGCAACCGGCATGATCGTATGAAGTTACAGTTTGTGCCCACACTGGACGAACTTGCCGAAGTGTTTGAAATGGATCCAGGGATCTTAAAGACTGCGCTAAATGATGGCAAAAACCTGGCGGAAATCGCGGATCAGCAGGGGTTGGAAATTGAAACAGTCTATGCAAAATGGGTTGATTTGCGCACTTCCATATTGAAAGATGCAATAGCCAGTGGTGAACTGGATCATGAAAAGGGACAACAATTGATTGACCGTCTGCAACAAAATTTGGCCGACGGCAAAAACTTTGGAGATTGGACGCTGCCGGAACATGATTTTTTTAGCAAGCGTGAGATACTTACTTTCATAACCGCCAGAGACCTCGTTCAAACGCTCTTTGAAGCAATCGACATGACACCGGCTGAAATACGCGAAAGCCTGGCGAATGGTCAGACAATCCAGGAACTGGTAGCAGAAAAAGGAATTGATGCCGATATGCTGTATCATGATTGGCTCAATGCGCAAATTACTTTCGTCAACCAGAAATTGAGCGACGGCAAATTGACTCAGATACAGGCAGATGTACTCTTGAAACGTTTGAATGCCCAACTGGATCAGCCATTCCCCTGGGAAGCTTTGCGGGGTTTGTTTCGAAAGGGGATGCGTGGTCATGAAGTCGGCGAACATACATTTCTGGATGTCTTACCCACTTTATGAGAAGTCGTGTCAGGTACCTAAAGATAAAATTTGGCTGCATTTTGAGCAGGATGATGATCAACTCATCATCCTGCTTCTCTCCGTTTTATTGAAAAGATACTAAATAAGGCTATACTCATTTTATGAAAGTTTTAATTGTTGACGATGAACACCGCATTGTAGAAGGTGTGCGCAAATACTTTGAGCAGGCCGATTTTACAGTGCTTACAGCTTTCGATGGCATAAGCGGGCTCAAGATGGCGATCCGAGAAAACCCCGATTTGATTGTTTTGGATTTAATGCTGCCCGGGTTGAATGGTATTGATGTTTGCCGTGAAATTCGCAAGGATTCTAATGTGCCCATCATCATGTTGACTGCTCGTGTGGATGAAGCCGATAAATTGGTGGGGCTGGAATTAGGGGCAGATGACTACATCACCAAGCCCTTCAGCCCGCGTGAACTGGTGGCGCGTGCTCGTGCAGTTTTACGGCGTTCACATCAGGAACCTTTCACCGCAAACGCAATTTATCAATTTGGAAATGTACGTTTGGATGTAGCTGCACGTGAATTAAGAGTTGCCGGTCAGGTGGTTTCATTGACTCCTACCGAGTTCAACCTCTTGTTTCACCTGCTTCGACATCCTAACCAGGTTTTTACGCGGTCACAGCTCTTGGCTGTGACCGAATTGGGTATTTACGAAGGGGCCGAACGTACAATCGATGTGCATTTGCATAATCTGCGCAAAAAAATTGAACCGGATCCGCTTTCTCCGCGTTATATTCTGACAGTTTTTGGTGTCGGATACCGTTTTGTTGCCCCTGAGTGAACCATGCGTTTAACTTTACAAAGCCGCCTTATCTTGAGTTTTATGATCATTGTGCTGGCTACTTCGTCTGCATTTGTTTTGCTCTCCAACCGTTTAATCGTATCCCGTTTTACCGATTTGGTAGCCCGTTCCGGGCAGAGCAATGCCCGTAAAGTTGCCCCCATACTCGAAAATTATTATTCCCGAAATGGCAGTTGGGAAGGTGTGGATACTTTGCTAAATAATATAGTTGCCTTTCAGGAAAAGCAAGCAAGGGAGTTGCCCCCCGGGCTGGAGACACCTCTCCTCAACCAGTTTGTAACTGAAAACAGAGACCGTTTGATCCTATTGGCCGATGGTGAGATTATTGCTGACACAGTGCCTTCTCGTGGCGGAATAATTGAACGGGCGCTGGTTCGCAAGTATGGTGTTCCTCTGGTAGTTTCAGGAAAACAAGTGGGTATCGTGGCCGCCCCGAATGCTTTTGGTATTTTTACTGATCTGCAGGCACGCTTTTTACGAGATGTGAATCGCACGTTACTGGCTGCGGCTGCCCTGGCAATACTGGCTGTCGTCATTGTTGCAATCATCCAATCGCAATCGATTGTGTTGCCGATACGGCAATTATCAAGAGCTGCTTTGAAAGTGGCAAAGGGGGATTATTCTCAGCGTGTAAATGTCGACCGCAACGATGAACTTGGGGAAATGGCGAATGCTTTTAATACGATGGCAGCTGATCTGGCAAAACAACAAGAGATTCGGCATCAGAGCATGGCAGATATTGCCCATGAGTTGCGCACCCCGCTCAGCGTGCTTCAGATCGATCTGGAGAGTCTTGAGGATGGATTAATGGAGTTTACTCCTGAGAACGTGCGCTTGATACGGAATGAAGCATCTTATTTGAATGCATTGGTGGAAGATCTGCGTCTGCTCTCTCAGGTGGATGCAGGTGAATTAAGATTTGAGCTTGCACCGACCGACATAGGATCGATTGTACGTGAAATTGTGGAACGTGAGCGCCAATTGATGCGCGAAAAAGAATTGACACTGGAATATCTGCTCCCACCGGGCGAGCTATACGTTAATGGTGATGTTCAAAGAATTACACAGGTATTGATTAATTTAATTAACAACGCCGTTCAACATACAGCCTCTGGGGGGAAAATTTTGATCAGTGCCGCCAAAGTAGACTCGTTTGTAGAAATCCGCGTGCAAGATAATGGAGAAGGCATTCCCGCTGATGATCTGCCCCACGTATTTGACAGACTATACAAAGTCGAAAAATCCCGCAGCCGCAATAAAAGCGGGACGGGATTAGGTTTAACGATTGTTCGCAGTCTGGTGGAAGCCCAGGGAGGCAAAATTACCGTAGAAAGCCGTGAAGGCTACGGTTCTACTTTTACGTTACGGTTTCCCCTGCTGGTTTGATCTTTTTTGCGCTGTTCCAAGAGAAAGTAGAGGCCGATAATGGCTACTGCACCAAATAACGCGATGAGAGCACTCTGCCACCGAAAGTCAATGGTAAACCCATCTGGTGAAAAAAGGACATTTGCGAGGATTCCACCGGTTAAGGCTCCCGAAAGGCCGGCCAGCATTCTTTCAGAACGAATCTGATAAATTGGCATTTTGGCGATCTGGTTGGTAAGCCAGCCTGCAAGCACACCAATAATTGTCCAAGATAAAAGTCCCATAATTTTTTCCAATCAATATTGTGCTGAAAACAGCGGTTAGTGTATGAAGATTATAAATTAGTATTTTACCGACAGAACATATAAAATTGTAAGGTTGCAGAGATTCGAAATTACAATTTGATTAAGTCAACTGTAAGAACGCACTTAGTATGTTGCTTATCTAATGAGTGCAATAATTATGCCGACAGCCAATGTGTCGGAAAAAATGCCTTTGTTGTTACAATAGGAAAACCAAACAATTATGCGGTTGAGGGAACCATGAACAATACAGCAGAAACCTGGAATCAACGCTATTTAAGCACAAATCATAGTTTGTCCATGCCGCGCACATTCTTGATGGAATATCGTCATTTCTTGCCAAAAAAGGGATGGGCGTTAGACCTGGCAATGGGTTTAGGCCATAATGCAGATGTCCTCGCGCATCACGGTTTGCAGGTGATTGGGGTAGATTTCTCATGGGTAGCTTTACGGCTGGCTAAAGAAACCTATCCCAGGCTGCATGTTGTATTGGCTGAGCTACCCAGGATTCACTTTCAACCGGCTAGCTTTGATGTAATTCTTAATTTCTGGTTCCTGGATCGCAGACTTTTTCCCATGATGAAATCATTGCTAAAACCTGGCGGGGTTATCTTTTTTGAAACCATGCGCTATGACGAGGATGTCATAGACCCGATTGGAAACCCGGATTATCTTTTAAAACCGAACGAATTGAAGGAGGTCTTTGGTGATTGGAAAACGCTGGTTTATGAAGAATACGTGCGTGTCACCAGTCACGGAGGGCCGCAGCCAGCTGCACATTTGCTTGCACGTAAACCAGGAAAGACTTAATCTAGCGAAAATTGACCAAAGATAAGCCTTTTTGAATAAGTAAAGGAAAAGATATGCGCGAATTACTCCCCACACTACAAAATTGGTTTGATGCCGGACACAAAGTAGCAATGGCGACAGTCGCTAAAGTATATGGCTCAGCCCCCAGAAGTTTAGGGGCAAAGATGGTTGTCAATGATGCCGGCATGATGGCAGGTTCTGTAAGCGGCGGCTGTGTTGAAGGGGCGGTGGTGGCAGAGGCCCTGGAAATCATTAAATCACAGAAACCGCGGCTGGTTGGTTATGGGGTTAGTGATGAGCTGGCTTTCAGTGTCGGCCTCGCCTGTGGGGGCATTATTGAAGTTTTTATTGAGCCGCTGGAACCAGCCATGTTTAAACAGATGCAGGTTGATCTATTGGCTGAGCGTTTATTCGCTCGTTTCCTGGTTCTGACGGGAAAAGATACCGGGAAAAGTGAGTTTCTTTTTGCTGATCAGAAAGATACTTCAGCCAAGCTATCTGATATGGTGCCGGAGTTGCCCCACGAACAAATAGACGAGTTATTGAGGGCACAACTGCCGAAGAGAATTTCATTTCCAAAGCCTGAAGGAAAAGAAGTATTAATTGATATCTTCAACCCGCGAATACGACTTTTCATAGTGGGTGCGGTCCACATTGCCATTCCTCTGGTGCAATATGCACGCGTGTTAGGCTTTTATACGATTGTGATTGATCCACGCAAGTCTTTCGCAAACCCGGAGCGATTCCCAATGGTGGATGAACTGGTGCTCCAATGGCCGGATGAATATTTACAAAAGGCAGGTATTAACGAAGGCAGCTATATTGCCGTTATATCGCATGATGAAAAATTGGACATTCCGGGATTGACTGCAGCCTGCCGAAGTAAGGCGCATTATATTGGTGCCTTAGGTTCGAAAAAGACATTTGCCAAAAATGTAGCCGGATTGCGAGAGAATGGGATTAGTGAAGAGGATATTGCCCGCATTTATTCACCAATTGGTATATCGCTTGGGGCACACGGTCCAGAAGAAATAGCCCTGGCGATCATGGCCCAGGTTGTAGCAGTCAAGAATGGTGTGCCAGCCAGTCGTTGAGGTTTGTGAAATATTCCTGGAAACCGATTTTGCGATTTGATTAGATCGGTATTTAGTTTGGAACATTAAATCAAAATTTGTGAATCGGATGGCTGGGATCTATATATCGGCTGCAAGATCGCTTTAATTACAACGAACCATAAATTGGCTGACGAAAGAATCAATCTTATATTCTTCTGAAGAAGGTTGCTTATTATTGAGTATTGAAGCCGATCGTTTCACCTTTCTTCAGAAGATTAGCTCCAATAATTTGTCTTAGGCTTATATTGGGTAAATACTTGCTCTACTTTACCGGTCTTTTGCATTAGCATTTTTCGTGGATTTGTATCAGGCTTGGAAATTTGGGTTGACATATTTTCAAAAAGCTGTATAATCACCAAAATTCGGTGAATGTGATAAATGTCATGTTGATAATGATTTCCTTCCTTACTTTCGTCCTTATTAGCTGGCATCTCCATATGTATGATTTTATGGAGATGCAGATTGCGATTGGGTGCGCCGAGCAACGATAAGTAGAGAAGGTTTTCTATCAACGAATGAAGTCAAGCCACCCAGAGCACACAACAGGGTGGCAGTTTTTTTAGAAGAGAGATTCTACACCGAAGGACCCCCTGTTGACAAAAAGGAGGTCAAACCGCCCAAAAATTTCCAAAATTATTAAAATCCAAAAACCTAATTAAAGAAAAGTCAATCTTTTTTCAATCGCCTAGGAGGAGTACGAAATGAGTAAGAAAATTCTGTTTTTTGTTTTTGTTGTTTTTGCCATGATTTTGGCAAGTTGTAGCGGCGCACAAACCCCTGCGCCGGCAAATACGGATGCCCCTGTGGCTACAGATGCCACGACGGATAAGGCTACAGATGTACCTGCAGCAGCGGGTGCCCCTGCGGTTTGTGCAACCGATGAATTTGGCTGTGCGGTCATTCCACCTGGTTCAACCATCAAGCTTGGAATGGGTGCCCCCATGACCGGCGACTATGCTTCCTTTGGTATTGATATTTCCCAGGGAGCTACGATTGCGATCAAGGATGGCGGAGAACTGGATGGTTTTAAGTTTGAATTGGTCGCCCAAGACACTCAAGGCGCTCCCGAAGGTGGCGCTGCTGTTGCAAACAAACTGGTAACCGACCCGACTGTCGTAGCAATTCCCGGCCACATTTTCTCCGGTTCTACCGAAGCAGCCATACCGATCTATGAGAAAGCCGGTTTACCCATGCTTTCTCCATCCGCTACCAACCCCCCATTGACCACATTGGGTTCCAAGGTCTTCAATCGAATTGCATTTACGGATGCCGTTCAGGGCAAATCAGCCGCTGAATACCTTTACAACAAGTTGGGTTTTCGCAAGATTGCTGTCATGCACGATGGTGGCGCTTACGGTCAGGGTTTGGCCGATGTAGTTAAGCAAGAATTTACCGCTTTAGGTGGAGAAGTTGTTGCTTATGAGGGTATTGAACCTGGAAAACAGGATTACACTACAGTACTTTCTGTCATATCCTCCAAGAATCCGGAAGCTGTCTACTTCGGTGGTTATGTAGCCGAAGGATACATTCTTGCCAACCAAATGAAACAAACTGGTCTTGAGAATGCGGTCTTCTTTGGCTGTGATGGCACTTTTGGCGCAGAGTTTATTGAAAAATCCGGAGCAAATGGCGAGGGTGCATATGCAGCTTCTCTTATTCCTCCCGATTCGGATGCCAAAGCCAAATTTGATGCAACATATTTGGCTGATTATGGTGTGCCTGCCGGATCCCTCTCTCCTTATACCTGGAGTGGTTATGATGCAGCTGCCGCATTAATTGCGATGGTTAAAAGTGTCGCCGTCTTAGGTGGAGATGGGAATCTGTATGTACCTCGTGGTGAGCTGGTCAAAGCTGTCCGGAACATGAGTGGTTTTTCAAGCATCACCGGTGACATTACCTGTAATGACGTTGGTGAATGTAATACTGCCGGACCTACATTCTACATTGTGCAAAATGGGGAATGGGTTCAAGCTCCCAAATAACCTCATAAATTCTTGAATGATGTGGGGCTATGGAATTAAATCCAATTTTCCGTAGCCCCACTATTCTGATAAAAATCACTAATAAATTAATTAAGGAAGAACAGAGGCATGATGGCAGAAGAACATCATAAACGCCCCGTTAAAATGCCCCAGTTGAATATTAAGATCATCCGCTTAATTGCTGCTTTTGTTGTGCTTGTTCTTTTAATCTTGCGTATCCATAATGTAGCACTGGAGTCACAGTTGGGGGCATCCACCTGGCTGCGACTTTCCGTTTCCGGTCTGATTATCGGTGGCATGTACGCTCTGATTGCAATCGGTTATACCCTCGTATACGGTATTTTATTTATGATTAATTTTGCACACGGCGAAGTCATGATGATTGGATCCTTCGGGGGATATTTTGTATTTGAAGCTTTCAATGCAATTCCGGTTACTTTACATGACGGGACACAAATTTCATTCTTAAATGCACAACCTGTGATCGCTATTTTACTGGCATTTCTGATAGGAATGGGGATAGCGGCTCTGACCGGCTATTTCCTGGAAAAAATTGCATACCGGCCTCTGCGCGGTGCGCCGCGTTTGGTTCCTCTAATTAGTGCAATCGGTGCTTCTATTTTTCTCCAGAATGCCGGGCAGTTATTATTTGGCCCGCAACGCCGCCAGTATATCAACCCGGTCATTATTGATAGGGGACTGGGCTGGCAAATTCCGATTGCAGGCACGAAGGTATTATTAACTTATTCCGGAATTTTTTCTCTTGTATTGTCAGCAACACTAATGGTCGCTTTATATCTATTGGTTCAACGCACCAAACTCGGACGAGCTATGCGAGCTGTCGCTCAGGACAAACGTACAGCCGCTTTAATGGGTATTAATGTTGATAAGATTATTAGTCAGACATTCGTAATTAGCGGTGCATTGGCAGGTTCTGCCGGTGTAATGTGGGGAATCCATAATGGTCTCACAAACTATTTTGTTGGTTTCTTGCCTGGTATCAAAGCTTTTACGGCCGCAGTTTTGGGAGGGATCGGCAATATCCCTGGGGCAATGATCGGCGGCTTGTTCCTTGGGATTGTAGAGTCAATCGGGCCTGCTGCGCTCGGTATTGACTTTCAATTGCAAGATGTGATTGCCTTTTCAATCTTAATCCTCGTGCTTATTTTGCGTCCTTCTGGTATTCTGGGTGAAGCGCTCACTGAGGAGAAAGTATGAATAATTTACATATTCAAAAATCAGCAAAAAATGGGCTTGTCTTTGCAGTTATTATCATTTTCTTAGCGCTAATTGGCTTTACGGTGACTGCTGCCAGCATGATTCAAAAAGTATTCGGTGTTGAAGTCAGCGTTGGGACCATGCCCAAATATTCCGCTTTAATTGCTTTTCTTGCATTTATTGGTTTGTGGAACGGCTGGCGAGCTGCCAAACAAACTGAGGAACATCCTCTTCAGGCTGGTCACGCAATTTTAGCAGGATTGGCGTCAGGTTTTGTGACGGGTTTATTTGCGCTTGGCTATAGCCTGATCGTCGGCACCCTCCAAAGCAATGGTGTAAATGTGCGGGTTTATCTTAGTTCACTTTCGCCGGAATCGATTATTTATTTCTTGTTTGGTCAATCCCCTTTGAGCGGTGGTTTTATTCAACTGAGTTTGAGTACGGTATCTGCAGCATTCGGTGCATTACTGGTGATCTTTTGGGATCGAAGCCAACACCAATTTTTGATCTGGAAACAAAAATTGTCAGCATGGGGCAATGCGTCCTGGCCAGCGAAACTACGTAGAAATGTTTTTGTAGGCTATATTGCCATGGGTGTGGTGCTTTTGTTGCTAGTGATATTGCCACGCACCTGGGGCTCTTATTGGAATTACGTCATGGGTACGGTGGGAATCTATGTGCTGCTTGGTATTGGTCTGAACATCATTGTGGGCTATTCCGGGCAGTTAGTTTTAGGTTACGTGGCTTTCTTTGCCATCGGTGCTTATTCTTTTGCATTGGTCACCGCACCGGAACCGCATAACCTAAACTGGAATTTTTGGATAGCAATACTGGTGGCTGTCGTCGCCTCTGCCATTTCAGGAGTTTTAATTGGGTTGCCGATTTTACGTTTACGAGGAGATTATCTGGCAATTGTGACACTTGGATTTGGGGAGATTATTCGCATTTTGATCAAAAGCGATTTGCTAAAAGAAATAACATTGGGACCGCGCGGCATTCGAAATATCGCTGGTCCAACGTTGTTCGGGAAATCTTTTTCCAGTGACAGTGATTTTATGTATTTGATCATTCTGGCAGTCCTTCTTTCAATTTTCCTGGCTCGCCGCTGGCAGGAGTCGCGGATTGGACGCGCCTGGCTTGCCATCAGCCAGGATGAAACGGTGGCGCAAGCAACCGGGGTGGATACCTATAAATACAAACTTTTAGCGCTTGCCATTGGCGCAGCGTTTGCGGGGTTAGGCGGTGCAATATTTGCCTCCCGCAACCAGTTTACTGGCCCGGAAGATCATGTCTTGATGGTGTCGATCAATGTGCTCTGTTTGGTGATCGTGGGTGGCATGGGCAGTATTCCGGGAGTTATTCTGGGAGCTTTTGCATTAAAAGGCTTGCCGGAGATTCTGCGTGAATTAGAGAGCTATCGATTGCTCGTATTTGGCGCTTTATTGGTTTTGATGATGATCGTCCGCCCGGAAGGTTTGTGGCCAGCTACCCGCCCTAAATATGAGGAGAATTCTCCCCCACCCGTAACAGTGGAAGGAGGATCGAGATGACCACTCTTCTGGAAACACGCCGCGTGACCAAGGTTTTTGGTGGATTAACAGCTGTCAATAAGGTGGATCTGGTTGTCTCGCAAGGAATGATTGCCAGCATCATTGGCCCCAATGGGGCTGGAAAAACCACGCTGTTTAATTGCATTTCCGGTTTTTACAATCCTGAAGAAGGACAAGTCATCTTCGATGGTAAAGTGATCAATGGAAAACTAACTGATCGTATTGCTGCAATGGGTATCTCACGAACATACCAAAACATCCGGCTGTTTAAGAATATGAGTGCCGTGGAAAATATTATGGTTGGGTTTGAACCTCGCATGCATCAGGGGTGGTTACCTGTGATGCTGCGTACTCCGGCTGATCGTCAAGAAGAAAAATATGTTATTTCTGAAGCGATAAAATTACTAAAATATGTAGGATTGGAAGGTTTGGGTGATAATTTAGCTACCAATTTACCTTACGGTGCCCAACGCCGTCTTGAAATTGCACGAGCATTGGGTAACAATCCAAAATTGCTGCTTCTGGATGAGCCAACGGCCGGCATGAATCCCCAGGAAACAGATACCATGAAAGCTTTTATTCGCTCGGTACGCGATGATTTGGGTGTAACCATTATCTTGATCGAGCATGATATGCGTGTGGTAATGGATATTTCTGATCAGATATCAGTGCTGGATTACGGACAAAAAATTGCGGAAGGAAGCCCCAATGAGATTCAGGCAGACCCACGCGTGATTGAAGCCTATCTGGGACCGGGTGCATCGGCATTATCAGATAAATATAGACGGGAGAGACAGCGATGATGATGCTGGATGTACAGGGTATCAATGTTTATTATGGGGCCATTCATGCTCTCAAAGGGATATCCTTTCATTTAAATGAAGGTGAAATCGTCGCCTTGATTGGTGCGAATGGTGCCGGTAAATCAACTTCATTAAGCGCCATTTCAAGAGTAATCTCAACCCGTTCGGGTGCGATATTTTATAAAGGGGAGTCAATTATCAATACGCCTCCTCAGGATATCGTAACAAGGCGTATCATTCAAGTTCCTGAAGGCCGGCGCATCTTTCCCCGCATGAGTGTGGTCGAAAACCTGGAGATGGGAGCTTATATCCACAATGATCGTGGAAAAATTGAAAAAAATATGGAAGCCATGTTTGCCCGGTTTCCACGATTGCGTGAACGCCGCAAACAATTGGGCGGCACCCTTTCCGGTGGCGAACAGCAAATGCTGGCGATTGCACGTGGATTGATGGCTGAACCGGAGTTGCTCTTGTTGGATGAACCTTCAATGGGCCTGGCACCCATTATTGTGGAACAAATCTTTGACATCATTCAAGATATCAATCAACATGGCACTTCGATTTTGTTGGTTGAACAAAATGCTCAAATGGCGCTTTCGATTGCAAATCGTGGATATGTTTTGGAAACCGGCAGGGTCGTGCTGGAAGGCTCAGCAGACGACCTCCTGGATAACCCACACGTTCAAGAGGCTTATTTGGGCGGCGGCGGTTAATAAATTAGTTTGTAACTACTCAGTCTCTCTAAAAATGATGGGATTACGAAACAATTCTCTGTTTTACGAGCATTCTCCTTTAAGAAGATTGCCTCGCCGCCAAATATAAGAACGGTGGCTCGCAATGACAGCGTTGTTTAAGTACGAATTCTTCCTTACCACACGTGAGATCTTTTGTAAGGGCGAAGCATCCGAGAAACCATACTATCTCGTAGAAAAATATCCATCGCGGATGCTTCGCCCAAGAGCAGACTTAGGCTGAAAGACTGTTTATGCTTACAATTAATTCCAAAGTGAAATTCAAAGACCTTTTGTAACTACTCAATCTTTCTAAAAAAGATGGCATCGCGAAGGATTTTTCTGTTTTACGAGCGGTTTCTTTTAAGGAGATTGCCGCGCCACCAAGGAACAAGAACGGTGGCTCACAATGACATGGCTGAGCAGTTACATTAGTTTTAAATAACTACCGGATCTTTCTATTAACGCTCTCATCATAAAGCGCTCCCCTGTGTATGAGCATTCAAGATGAAGTGGATGATCACGCCACCTATGAAAAAACAGTGGTTCGCAATGGTATGGCTGAACAATCATAGATCTACTTTATGAACTGACTGTTTATTGCAGCTGGGGTTTTGCTTTTAACCGGATAGACTACCGGTTACCTTGCTCAATGGGGCGGTTGGAAGGGTGACACTGAAACGGCTGCCTTTTCCCAGGCTGCTTTCGGCTGTTATGACACCGCCGTGTTTTTTTACAATGCGATTGCAGACCGACAAACCTAATCCGGTACCCTGTCCGGCTGATTTACTGGTATAAAAAGGTTCGAAAATTCGTTCCAATTTATCCGCCGCAATCCCTCTTCCGTTGTCGGTAAAGCTGATTAAATATTCCTTATCGCGGAAATCGGTGGTGATAATGATTTCACCCGGCTGAGGGTCGATGGCATCGATAGCGTTCATCAATAAATTTACCCAGACACCTTGCAGATGATCCTTACTGGCCACTGCCGGAGGCATATTTTCTTTGAATGCCAGTGAAATCACCAATGGGCGAGAATTGATTTCATGCTGCACCAGTGATAATGCATTCTGAATGGTTTCATTAATATCTATACGCGCAAAGTCATATTCTTCTTTACGCGCAAACCCAAGCAAATTCTTTACGACCTGAGAAGCCCGTGTGCCCGCGATTTCAATTAATTGGAGGGAATCATGGATATCCTTGTTATCATGTGGTATTTCGCGAATCAGCAATTGTGCGTTGGCGATGATGGCAGCCAAGGGGTTATTGATTTCATGTGCAACACCGGCAGCTAATTGACCGACCGCTGCTAATTTTTCAGATTGGATCAGGTTTGCTTCCAGATACCGTTTTTCGGTGACATCATTCTCCACCAAAATGACCTGGATGGGGCGTTCGTCCTGATCGTTTATTGGGTAGGTGGATATCTCCCATTCGATAAATGTGTCCTTGTCGAGCCACTTGCGCAGAATACGAGTGGTTGGAATGCCAGAGTTAAAGGTTTCCATTGCCCGGCAGTTAATACAAGGCTCATTTTCACCATAGAGAATCTGATAGCACTTGTTTCCAACCAACCGTGACGGGGGTAATTTAGCCCAATCTGCCCGGCTCTTATTAATTGCGATCAAAATATAGTCCGGGTCAACGATGTACATGGAAGCGGGAATGCTATCGAACAAAGCCCTGAGTGTATTACGCGAATTGAGTAGCTCCCAGCGTGAAGTTTCGAGATCTGCGTTTGAGCGTTTTAATTCCTGCAGCATATCGTAATTACGAATTGCATTCGCCAGGGCAGTTGTCAGGCAGGAAAGAAACTCCAATCTTTCCGGAGTTAATGGTGCGCCGAAGTAGTTTAACAAAGTGACAACACCCAGGATTCTGCCATCGGTCAGGAGGGGGACGCTCAAGATGCTGCGCGCTGTGAAGCCTGGAATACTTTCAAATTGGGTATCATAAACCGGGTTAGGTTTGCGTGAGAGAATTTCGGTAACTTTCTTAGAAAAAATGGCTTGCCAGATGATTCCTTTTTCGAGATTGACCAGTTCCTGCATTGACCATTTATGTTTATCACCCAGATATTTCATTAATACCTGATTTGGATTATCTTTTGTAATGATTGTCAGGATAATGTGTTCGGTTTTGAAAATGGATTGCAGGTATTCCATGATGTTTAATTGAATATCATTGATATCTGCAAGGACATTCTGAATACGGGCAATATATTTGAGCGCTTTTAACTCATACTCGCGATCAGCCAAATTGCTTTGTACGTCTTCCATTTGGTTTTTTACTTCCTTACCTAGGCAGGTGTATCGTTCTGGATGGTATAACCATAACCGGCAACGGTTTTAATAAAAGTCGGATTGCGCGGGTCTTCTTCAATGCGTTCACGCAAGTTCTTAATATGCACTCGTACCAGATCCGGACTGCCGGCGTCGGTGGGGTAATCCCAAACTTCATCCAGCAAACGGGTAGGAGAGAAGATTTCGCCGGGATGACTCATCAGATGATAGAGCAAATCAAATTGGACCGGGGTTAAACGAATAGTGCCAATCGAATCCGATGTGAGTTCAAAGGAACGTGTATTCAGTGTAAAACCGAAAACCGTTATGGTATGGGTGGCAACGGGTGTAATCTGGCTTGATCCCAATAAATTGGATTTCAAATCTGAACTTGCATTTCGTCGTGCCCTTCGTAATATTGCATGGATCCGCAGCAGCAATTCATCAATGTTAAACGGTTTGCCGAGATAATCATCCGCGCCGGCTTTAAACCCAATAATCTTATCCTCATCTTTTGATTTGGCTGTCAGAAAAAGAATTGGTACCTCCTGAAGAAGCGGATCCGCACGCATTTCACGGCAAACAGTATAGCCATCCATACCGGGCATGACCACATCCAGGATCACAAGCTCGGGTGGGATGCGCCGGGCAATCTGCAACCCTTCGACGCCGCTGCGGGCGATGGTAACTTGAAAATCATTGCCGCGTAACACCCGTTCAATTGTTCTGGCGACGATATCGTCATCTTCAATTACTAAAATACTGGTAGGTGCCATTTTTCCTCTCCCCTGGTAATCTAATCTCAAAAATCGTTAATCCATTCTTCATTTTAACAGATATTTTGCCTGCGTGCTGCCTGACGATCTCTCGACATAGACTCAGTTCTATACCGGTGCCCCGTCCTTGTCCGTGAGGAACTAATTGGGGCTCAAAAATTACTTCCATTAGCTGTGGACTGATCGGAATACCATCATCAACTATTGAAACCAAAACTTCTTCTGTTTCAGGCTCAAATTGAGAACAGATCCCTACGGAATGTTTTTTATCATCCAGGGTTGCATTGCGTGCCAACAATAGTAAAGTCAACCATAAATCCTCCAATTGCTGGGGATTTCCACAAACCAGCGGTAAATCCGGTTCAAGGTTAATGTTTAATAGGGTTGATCCGCTTTTTTGAATATGTGTGCCAGCCAGCAGGACAGCTTTTTCAATGGTCTCATTGATAGATAATTTCTCTTGATTATTCTTAGGAGCTTCAGAGAATTTCAATAGCTCGCGAATGACGTTTTGTGCTCGCCAGCCAGCTTGTACAATGGCGCTGGCAGATTCAAATTCTGCTTTTTGATTTGGAATTGAATTGACCAGTAGTTGTGCTTCGGCGATGATGGTGGTCAACGGGTTTGAAATTTGATGGGCGATGCTGGCTGCCAATTCTCCGATTGCAGCCATGCGAGTGGTTTGTGCCAGATGCGTTTGAGCGGATTTCAATTGGTGCTCGATTTCTTTGCGTTGATGAATATCACGGCCGACACCCTGGTAATCTATGATTTTGCTGTTGTTCTCATAAATAGCGCGCAGGCTCCATTCTTGCCAACGAAATGAATTTGCTACCAGAGTTCTCATCTCAAACCTGCTGATAGGTCTGGTTGGATTGCATGCAAGAATTGCTTGCTCCACTTTTTCAAAATCATCCGGGTGAACCAATGCATGGAATAGGGTTCCGTTAAATTCAGTGCGCTCTTTATGATAATAGTTGCAAAAAGTCTCGTTTACAAATGTGAATTTTAAGGCAGGGTCAATGCGGAAGATGAGTTCGGTTTGGTGGTCTTCTACAATCGCACGGTAGCGAGCTTCACTGGATTGAACTTCCTGGGCTGCTCTCTTTTGATTAAGGGCATTAACAACCAGATCTGCAAAGGTCCGCATGAGATGAACATGATCAGGTTGCCAGTCATGAATTTCATGAGTCATAACAGCGGTTACAATACCTATCACTTCACTGTTAAATACCATTGGAATAAAAATGATTGATTTAATGCCATGGCTGGCGAAAAACCCTTTTTCTGCTTTTGCTTCAGTTGGTAATTCGAGTGCATTGTTAATCAAAAGTGGTTGTTGGCTTTCCAACTTTTGCATTAACCAGGGGAAATTCTGAATTTCAATTATACCTGCTCGTTTTTTAATCCGTTGACTATCCGCTATTGATCTTTCAAAACCACACAGGTATGTGAATTTATTCTTGTTTTCAGTCAAGTAAATGGCACCGATATCCGGACGAACATAATTGCCAATCAACAACAATGATTTTTCGATACCCATATCTGTATTTTCGGGACTGATGTTAATAAAGAAGTTGGAGATGGAAGAAAGCAGCTTTTCAACAATCAAACGCTGTTGGAGTTGATGACTAATCATCTTGTAAGCCGTAATATCCTGGGCTATGCCAATCATTTCCTTTGGTTGGCCGCTGGTATCTCGCGAAAAGATAGTTTCATGGGATGAGTACCAATTCCATATACCCTGAGCATCTCTCATTCTGAATTCAAATCCATTTTTTGTTGTGGCAGATTCACAAAATCCATTTTGGTGATACTGGATTATCGATGCCAGATCATCCGGATGAACCAGATCTTCGAAGCACAACCCGGATTCATTGTCATTTTCAGGAATCGTGAGAATTGTTGTTATTTGAGGATTTACAAAGCGGAGGGTATTTGTTGTCAGGTTTACAATGTATATTATATCGGGGCTGGAAGCGATAATCTTTTCAAGAAAGTGTTGAGTGGAAAGATGCTCTTGTTGGTGGATTTTGGTGGCGGTTATTTCGCGGGCAATATCCATGTAACCGATAACCCTGGAATGCTGCCCATCGTACATTGGTGTGATTTTGGAGTGGAGCCAGTGGACATTACCGGATTTATCTTTGTATTCTCTTTCAACCTCAAGTATTTCTGGAGGAGTGTTTTTATCAATGTAGACCGGTGGCTTAAATTGATTGAAGTAAACTTTTTCTGCTTGCTGTCCGGCTGCCTGATGAGAAGGTAGGGCGAAGAGCTCGGCTGCTACCGGGTTCCAATATGTTATTTGATTTTGTAAATCCCAACCGACAACTGAATCCCTAACGTTATTCAGTAAAGCAGCCTGATATTCAATTTGTGCGCGGTTTTGTTTATTTTCCACTTGAACTTCAGAATGCCGGATTGCCCTGGCTAGAACGCTTGCCAGCACTTTAAATTCAAAATGGCCCTTTACTAAATAATCAAAAGCACCAGCTTGAATGGCTTTTACCGCAATTTCTTCATTACCTTCACCGGTCATCATTACAATCGGTGTAATGTTTCCCTCGGCCGTTAATTTTTTGAGAATTTCCAAACCGGTTGTATCTGGCAGGTGATAGTCCATAAAAATTAAGTCATAGTTTTCCGTTTGGTATGCATGCCAGAAATGCTCGGATTTGTGGGTTTGCGTCACTCGGCAGTGGGCAGTGATAGTAAGAAAATCCGCCATTAACTGCGCCAGGATGCGATCATCATCCAGGATGAGAACTTTTTTGGTTTCGGCATTCATAGTTGTCAAAAAATGATACATCAGCGTAATCTGAATAACCATAAAAACCAGGTAAACAATCTAGAGGTGACCCTGCTGGAGTAATGGGTTTTTCACTTTTGCACTGGATTTTCCCTACGGCATCAGTATTTTTAATGGGATAATAGCTGATGAAGCCTCAGGAGCAATTAGCAGAGAAGATGGAGAAAGTCTATAATAGAAATAGGTAGTTGGTCTGAATGAAAGCTTGGATATGAAAATACGGCTATTGACCTATCATTTTATTCGAAATAATGGGGCAGCCTTGTATTGTTATAGCCTGTATCATGCTTTGAAACGGGTGTTCCCGCAAGCAGACATTAAATTTATCGATTACCGTCCTTTAAACATGCATTTGGTTGAAGAACTAAAAGTGTTTAAACCGCTGCCTGGAGAACCTTTCTTTTACTGGTACCGTAACAGAGTTTTTAACCACTTTGTCCGTGACCACCTGCCTTTAACCCAACCCTATTCTCTTTTACTTTCACCGAAACAATTTTTTAAGAAATTGAAAAAAAGCGATATTGATTGCTTGATTGTTGGAATGGATGTTTGGTGCCTGACCAAAGGACTTGAGCGAACATCATTCCCTAGTGCCTATTGGCTGCAGACAGCGCCGTATTATCAGGCGGCATATGCTGTATCAGCCTATAAGACGGAAATGGCTCTATTGGACAGGTACGAAGCGGGAATTTCTGCGCGATTGGGGAATTTCCAGCTGATTTATACTCGCGATGAATTTACCCAAAATTTGGTGAATACTCTCAACCACAACCCCGCTGTTCAAGTGAAAAAGGTCCCTGACCCAACGTTCCTGCTTGATGTTGCAGTGAACGGGTTGAAAGAAAAACTTGAGAAGATGGGGGTTGATTTTTCCAAACCTTTGGTCGGTGTGTTGCTGCATGGACATGAAGAGATTATGTTATCGATCTATAAGCACTTCCATTCTGCCGGATATCAGGTAATCGCCTTGAGCATGTACAATCATCATGCCGATCTCAACCTGGGACATCTGCTTGATCCTTTGGAATGGGCAGCTACTTTTGCTTTCTTCCAGTTTTGCGTAACCAACCGTTTCCATGGCACCATTCTCTGTTTAAAAAACAAAATTCCCTTTCTTGCCCTACTAAGTGAACAGTTGGATGCACCCATCAATTGCAAGATAAGAGATTTATTGGAGAGTTTTAACTTGCTTGATTGTTACCAGGACACCACTTCTGCTTCATTTAACCTGGAAGGCATGTTGAAAGCGATTAAGCGCGTTCAATCGCTCTGGAATAGTCACTATTTGCAGCAGGTGAACAACGGATTAATCGAGATGCGAACTCAATCAGAAGTAGCCATTCATTTTTTTAAAAAATGAAGTGGATTCCTGGCGATTATGAAGCAGGAGATGGAGGAGCGAGAATATCTTCTTCACTGACAAACAGTCTTTGTTTCCAGCGGACGAATATTTTCTCAGGAACCACAAAACGTAGAAATCTCCGCAGATGGTGATTGATTTGTGAGAGGGTGTAGGCTGCCATTCCAAGCAGCAAAAAATCATACTTCTTTTTTTGCCAGGCAGCATGAATAAAATTGATAAATGTGACCCGGCCGGTGTGATACTTCCAGCCCCACTCCAATATATAAAGGCGCGAAAAAGGTTGAGGAAAAGATTTATATTTAGAGTAATTTCCCTGTAGAGCCAGGTAAACCATTGTACGCAGGCATTTGATGCAATGGCCGCAATTGCCATCCAACGAGATTTTTTTGTTTGAGCACACACGCAGAACATTTTCATATTCAGGAATTTGATTGACGTAGCTCAGTTTTTGTAAGAAGTCATGTCTCCCTAATTGAAAAACCGCAAATTCCTCGGTTGCGACCCAATGATCACTTAAGAATGATGAACCGGCTACGGTGAAACGATTGTAGGAATAGGTGCTGGGAATAAAAAAGCGGTCAATCAAACCACGCAAGAGCATAGCGGTGGAGAGTAACGGAACCTGCGGCAACAGAGTCCAAGGGAGCAGAAATTGTGTAAAGAGGATAAAATTTGTGCGTGCGGTGATCAGTTCTACTTGTTGTGGTTTCAAGAAATTTCGAAAGCTCTCCGCGAGTTTCATAAAACCTATGGGATCATTTAATGGGTTATCGACTCCATGGATAAATAAGGCATATTTCAGATCTGCATAAGGGATCAGCTGTTGTTCTTCTTTAAGAAAGAAGCAAGAAAAAGTTGAATCAATGCCGCCGCTGAATGAAGTAGCCCCAAAACGCTTTTGCGGGGGTGATAATTCTCTTTCAGAAAATCTACTGTATTCAATCTCAACCATATGTCGTGCCCATTGACTGTGTGCCTGGTGGAAAATGGCCTGGTATTCTTGCAATCCAAAAGTCAGCCGAGGTGAGACTGTCCCTAATACGCGGATATTCTCACCCAGACGCATCGCTGGGATTAACATGCTGTAAAGGAATGGGTTGCAATCAACATTCAACACCTTGCCACATTCTTCAGGAAAGGCAAAATATAGTTTTTGGGGCATTTCCCAGATTGAAGGATTATCAAGCTCAATACCGGCAGAGACAATCACTTCGCCGTTCTTATATTCTATTTCAGGCTCATTAATGATCATTCATCCCTCTTGGTTGGTCCCTTTATTGGAATGGGAGCTTGTCTTCTATGAACCTATTTTATTACGATAATTTCTTAAAAACTGAAAAGCTTGGAAATAGTCACTTCGCGTAGGAAGAAAAACCAAAATTAATACGAAACAGATAATAGCAGCCACAATGGCAGGTAGACTGAGTACTGCCTGATTTGCAAAAAATAATCCGAGAGCGATTAATGGAACGGCTTTGATAATTAATTGCTTATTCTTGTTACTTAATTGAAAGCCAAGGTATTTCTGGTGATAAAGCAAGTTGATAGGCAGTTGTAGTAGATTAGCCAGGAAATAGCCAATTCCAGCTGCCATGATGCCGACATATGGAATCAGAAGGTTCATGAAGATAATCCAGGAAGCCCAGTATACAATTTCATTTATGTTGATAACCCAAAAGCGCTCAAGCGGGAGCAAGGAAGAATTAATACTGGTGCGCATGACCCGCAGTACATCACCGGCAAACTGCCAGATTAAGACAGTTGACGCTGCCAGGAATGAATTATCGTAAAGCAGAGGAATCCAAATACGGCGGGAAAGCAAGAGCACAACAGTCAAAGGGGATAAAATGAGGATGCCAAGTTTTAGCAGATTATTCTGTATCTTGTTCATTTCATCACGTTGATTTAGATTTGCGGTTAGCTTCGGTATTCCATATGAAAAAAGCAATTGTGTGAAAATATCCATATAAAGAATGGAGGTTCCATAAATGACCTGGAAGAGACCATTGGCATTGATTCCCAATTGCCGGATGATTTCTGACTTTAAGAAAAGTAAAGAGGCGTATTCGACTGTTGCACGAGCACTCAGCGGGCCAAAGAATCGTGAAAGCTGACGTAAAGGCGCGAATGAAAGCCTAGCTTTCCTTATTCCGGGGAACCCTTCGGCTTGCAAGACTTTGTTCAATGCGATCAATGCTACTAAAAAGATGGTTGCATTACAAATCAGGAAACCAAAAATAATTCCGGGCAAACCCCAAAAGATGATTCCGATGGAGGTAATGATGGTACTGATGATATCAGCTACAACTGCAACTCGTATAAACCACTTCCAGGCTGAAATGGCTTGAAATATCGCCAGAATCAAGTAAAACTCAATATAAAAAACTGTGGTTGTGGCAATTGTCTGGATTATCCAGCTGTATTCGATGGTATGAAAAATCCAACTTGAGATAGTTTCGGAAAATAGAAGACAGATCAGGGTAACTATTGTGGCCAGTATTCCGAAGAATATTAACAAGACCGCAACAAAAGATGTTAATCGAGATGTATCTGATTGTGCTTTTTGTTCAGAAACCAGTTTTAAGACACCGCTCAAACTTCCGACTGTGCTAATCTGACTCAAAAGCTGAATAAAAGTACGTGCCTGTGAGAATATTCCCAGACCGAAAGGGCCAATGAAGTAAGCCAGCAGTTTGGAACGAACCAAGCCATACAATGCGCCAGACAAATTGCGCACACCCAAAAGGCTAAGAACGCCAAGAATTTCAAACATGCGTAGTCCGGCACACCAAGGTGCGATCAAAATCGGTTAAAATAAGGGTATGCATTTGTTTTTGTTGATTTTTTTGTTTAACCATAATTTGAAAGCTATCGATGAATGTCTGAAATTTCAGTTTGATAATGTTGAAACCTTCTAAATGCAGCGCTAAATATGATTCTGTAAAAAGAAGATATGAGCTTTTGGGTTATACCATACAATTGGGTGGCAAACAGGTTTTTTTATGAAACTTAAAATAGCAATGGCCAGCCGCGACCTGGGAAATTTGATCACAGGGGTGCAGAAATATAATTATGGATTTTCTCAGGCATTGGTTCAATATAAACAGAAATACGACATTCATTTTTATTATAGCCAAAAAGAGGATTTTAAATATTTTCCTGAAGTCCACCAACACTACTTACCCACCAGGAATCGCTTATTGTGGGACCACATTTTCTTACCTCTGGCTCTTCTGCGAGATAAGATTGACTATACCATTTTTCCGAAAGGTACAAAATCAATCCTTTCTCCAACACGAGATTTGGTGATTTTCAATGATCTGGGTTATTTTTACCCACAATTGAATGCTTACCAAGCGTTGGATACATATTACATGAAGTTGATGATGCCATTTTCTGCAAGACATGCCTGGGGAGTTTTCACAATATCGGATTCTACTCGGCAGGATGTTGGCAAATTCCTTATTCAAAATGAAGAGTCAAAAATAAAAACAATTGATAGCGGGATTACTAATAATTACAAACGAATAAATGATGAGCGTCTTTTAGATGAGATTCAAAAAAAATACAATCTCCAATTACCGTTTATTTTCTATCCAACCTCCATTTCCCCTCGCAAAAATATCGGCCGCCTACTGGATGCTTGGGACAAGATTAACAGCCAAATTCCCCACCATCTTTATATGACCGGCAACAAAAGCTGGAATGCTTCAGAAATAAACCTGAGGTTGGAAAATCAAGATAACTCCAGAGTGCATTTATTGGGTAAGGTGCCTGAGGAGGATATGGCGGCGATTTATAATCTGGCGGATTTTGTGGTATATGTCTCACTTATGGAAGGATTTGGGTTGCCAATTTTAGAAGCAATGACTTGTGGTGTAGCTGTGATGGCTGCCAACATTTCTTCCATTCCGGAAGTATGTGGCGATGCGGCATTGATGGTAGATCCTATTTCAGTTGATAGTATCGCGCAAGGTTTACTGAGAATGGCGTACGATAATGACTTAAAGAATCAGCTGATTGCAAAGGGATTGATCCAAGCAAAAAAATTCTCCTGGTCTCGAACGGTGGCGATCGCTTTAGATTGGATCGAAACTCACCACGAGTAGATGTTCAACAATAAATCAACTCTTTTTGCGGGGCTGACAGGTAATCACAGCCATTCCCGGTGACAACAACATCCTCTTCCAAACCGATATAGCCATAACCGGGGACAGCCAAACCGGGTTCAATGGTATAGATCTGTCCGCACTCAAGTTCTGCATCCGGTAAACTGCCATATACCTGCCAATGAGGGCCAAGAATGCCACCACCGTCATGGGCATGCCGGCCTAATTGATGACCGGTGGCGTATTGATATTCTGGATAACCCGCCTGGATGATTGCGTAGCGAGCCGCCTGGTCAACTTCAAAGCCAGTCACGCCGGGTTTGATTTTTATCCTGGCTGCTTCGACTGCCTTACGGACAGTTTCGAACCCTCGTTGTACTGGCGCTGGGGCTGTTTTTTCATTGGTTCTAAGCATGTAGACTACGCGTTGGATATCAGCGCAGTATTCGCTTTTTTTGACCCCAAAATCGAAATGCACTATGTGCCCTCGCTGCAATACAATGTCGCCGGGAACCGCATGCCCAACCGGGGAATCCGGACCGTAATTGACAGCCGGGCAACCTTCGTATGTCCAAGCGAGATCCAATCCTCTTTTAATAACTTGGGCGTGCATGAAATCTGCAATTTCTTTTTCACTGATGCCCTCTCGTAGAATGGCGTAAGTCTCCTCGAAAATCTCCTCAGTTGCTTCAACTGCTGCACGTACCAGAGCGACCTCGCGAACCGTTTTACGCCCGTTCAAGGCGGCAATGATGTCTTCTGATGAGCATAGCCGTTGGATAAACTCCGTTCCATGCAGCATATTCTTGAGAACTTCGAACAAGCCGACGCTCAAACCATCCGCCATGACGTTGTATTGGCTAAAATTGACGGCGATTTTGGCTGGGTTTAATCGCTGCAATGTCGCCAATAAGTGAGGTTGAATTTCCGCATCGCATTCAATTACTTGCTGATAAACACCCAATCCACAGGCAGTATTGGCGTCAATGCGTCCTACAATGGCGATGCATTCACCAGTGCGATGGATGATTAACGCGCTGGGACGGGTGAGTGAAGATTGACCATAAATTAAGGGTAAGATCGGATCTGGATTAACCGAAGTTTCTCGCACAAAAGTAAGCCATAGATCAATATCCTGTTCCTGTAAAATGAAGACAGCCTGTGCAATTTTTTCTTTAATGAATGAATTCATAGCAGATTCTCCTTATCCGTAACGAGACGATGATATCATTATAATGATATGTCGGTAATTAGTTGATCAGGTAATTAGGTGATTAGGGTTTGGTGACATTGTGATTGAGAAAACTTGGTACTCAGGTAATCAAGCAACGAGTCATCAGCCTATGATCAAAAAATAAACGAAGCCGGCTATCAACAAAAAAACTCCCAGGATTAATTAATGCTTAATATAATCGAACTTGATCCAAAATCGAGATTACAGGTAAATCAATTTATTGAATTGCCTTTTCGTCTGTATGCCGGAACTCCGCAATGGGTGCCGCCGATCAGACTGGATATTCGCACCATGCTAAACCCCAAGAAGCATCCATTTTATCAGCACTCCCAGGCACAGGCATTTTTAGCACTTCAGGATGACGTTGCGGTGGGTAGAATCATGGTGCTCGAGAATCGTCTTTATAATCAGGCACACCAGACGCAACAAGCCGCTTTTTGTCTGCTGGAAACAATTGAAGACATCAATGTCCTCAAAGCATTGTTCGTCGCCGCCGATGAGTGGGCCAAAAGTCGGGGATTGAATGATATGGTCGGGCCAAAACCGATGGGATTGGGTGAAGGCTATGGAGTTTTGGTGGAGGGGTTTGACCTGCGTCAGATGATGACGATGATGAACTACAACCCTCCGTATCTGCCTCGTATGCTGGCTGAAATTGGATTTGAAAAGGTGGTTGATTTTGTCTCCTGCCAGATAGAAGTGGATAAATTCACCCTGCCGGATAAAATTCATCGCGTGGCTGAGCGTGTTATTGAAAAGGGAACCATTCATGTGCGTAGTTTCCGCTCCCGCAGAGACCTGCGAAGTTTCGGTAAAGCAATTGGGAGCGTTTATAACGAAATCTTCATTCACAACTGGGAGTATTATCCGTACACTCAGCGTGAGATTGAAGTGGCAGTGGATACGGTCACGATGTTTTCAGATCCGGGCTTGATTAAAGTTTTGATGGATCACGAGCGGGTGATTGGTTTTCTCTTTGCCTTTCCGGATATGTCAGACGGGCTCAAAAAGCACAAAGGACGACTGAATCCGATCAGCATTTTGGATCTTTTCAGAAAAATGAAAAAAGCGGATTGGGTGGCTGTCAATGGAACCGGTGTGCTACCGGAATACTACGGCAGAGGCGGCAATGCCTTGCTGTATGCTGAAATGGAAAAGACCGTTAAATCGCGCGGATTCAAATTCGCGGAGTTTACACAGGTTGCGGAAAGCGCGGATCAGATGCGCAAGGATCTGGAAGTGTTGGGCGGCCGTGAAGTAAAAAATCACCGCGTTTATCGGCGAGGAGTAAATAACAAGATTCAACAATTAAGAGAATCGCTGTATTAACTCATCTCTTTACATCCATAAATTTCACCGTTACGAAAAGCTGCCCAGGCAGTTTCAAACCAGGCATCTGTTTTAGGAATCGGGCGCACAGCTTCCCAGGCGTGGGTAATACTGCCATCATCCCCAATATTTGTAATCAGGATTTTTTGTCTGAAGGACGAGTCTTCCAGTTGAATTTTCCATGAATCTTTCAGTTTATTATGCACTCTGGAACCATTGAGATCAAGCACAATGGATGAGCCGCGACTGCCAACCCGATTTTCGAGCATGAATTGAATGGCATCCAGGTAAACCAGATGAGCAAAAGCCAGCTGACGCACTCTAAAGGTGATGCGTAAATCTTCAATTTTGGTGCATGAACAACCATTTTTTATAAGCTGCTCGACCAACAGTTTTGCGTCTTTAACCTCACTTTTTATTGCCTGTTCAGAGCGAATATGGGCTCCAACACGTGTCATACGGGACTGCAAATCATCCAAAGCTTCCTGGTATTTGACCTTTTGATTTTCTCCTGTCTTTATCCAGCTCAATAATTGCTTAAGAGATGTCAGGATAGCATTTTCTACTTGCTTTTTTGGCAAACTCCAGTCCATATAACAGGCTGCAATGTATTCTGCAGCTCTAAACCCTCCCACTTGCCCAGAGTTTAATGCAGTGCCGCCCGGACGATTAACTCCATGCGACCCATTCACTTCTCCAATGGGGAAGAAGTGCTTAATATTGGTAGACTCCCACCAGATACTGCCAGCGAGACCACCGTTGTTGTGTTGCGCGCAGACCGCAATCTCCAAAGCTTCCTGGTGCAGATCTATGCCATGGTCCCGGTAAAGTTCAATTGCAGCGGGGTTCATTTTGTAAAGGCGCTCGATGGGAGTTTGCTGCAATGCTTCTGAACGTATCAGGTAAGTACGCACCTCTTCGGGTAATTCTTCCAGGTTGTAGCCCTGTGAGTTTCTTGTAAAATCCAGATATACCCTGCGCCCTTTTTCAACGGTTTCAATGTACACCAGAATATCAATAATGGAAGAACCACCAATTGCCTTGCGGGCATCAAATGGCCATTGGTATCCTTTCAGAAAGATGTTGCCATTCATTTCAGAAGCAGAATCAAAATAGGTGGGTAAAAATTCTTGCTCATCCGAGATCCCATCAGCAGCCCGGCTGATAAATCGGGGGATTACCTGCATATATGTACCGGACACATTCCAGCGGAATCTGGTAGATGCCAGCCCATACTGTGATTCGGGTAGGTTACGCGCCTTAGCACCTGCCATTAACGCCAATCCAATTGCACCAAAATGTACTTCGGGGTAAACACTTGTTTTGTATAACCCTCCCGGTCCACCAACTGCAAAAATTATATTTTCCGCTGCATATACTTCTATGGAATTGTTTTTGTCCATTGTAATGGCGGCGACAATACGTTGTTCATCATTATCCGAACGAATAAGCTGGATAACTTCGCGGTTTTCATGTATTGGAATTTTCAATCGTTTCACTTCTGAGATTAGATGATGGCACATTTCACGTGAAGTGTATGGGCCAATAGAAGTAGCCCGCTGGCGCGGATCATGATCTGTTTTATAGCCAACAAACTGTCCGTAGGCGTCTCGCGGAAAAGGCATACCCAGATTTACCAGGTTGATGAAGGCCCTGGAGGATAGGCTGGCTTCTACAAGTGCCAGATCGCCATGCATTGCCCCACCGCCAATATAACTCTCAGCCATGGCTTGCGGGGAATCACTTTCTGACCCGCAAAGCGACAATTTGTAATAGGTCTGTTTGTCGCTGCCTGTGTTGATCGAGGTGCCTTTTTCAAGACCTTCTGTCAAAATAAGTACGTCCTGGACATTGTTACGGCTCAGTTGCACTGCAGCATTTAGCCCAGCCGCACCGCTGCCAATTACCAGAGTATGTACCCAATGCAGCGGAACGAGCATTTCTTTATCAGATGTGATTACTGGAAGTGTGGTTGTTTCCATGGCTGCCCTTTCTGGATAATTTGACTTCAATCTTCCATCATTATTACTACTTTGATGGATTCATTTTCTGGTTTAAGCAGTATTTCAAATCCATGTTGCAATTCGCTTAAAGACAATTTATGAGTGATTAGGGGTTTTAAATCAATATTGCCTAAAGCCAGAATCTTTAAACTATCCTGGAAATCCCAAGAATATCCTTGTGAGCCATAAAGTGAAATTTCACGCTGCACAAACAAATTTACTGGAAGTTTGTTTTCGAGTTTTTCAAAAATACCTAATAAAGTAGCATTACCGCCATGCTTTAGGACCTGCAAAGCTTGATTAAGAGTAATTTCTAGACCAACGGCTTCGAAGGACTTATCCACTCCCATCTGCTCAGTAATCATGAAAATTGCCGTTACCGGGTCCTGCTCCTGGCTGTTAATTGCAAATCTGGCACCTAATTCTATTGCTTTTTGCAACCGGTATGGGTGAATGTCACAGATAATACTGCCGATACCGGATGCCTGACGTGAAAGCATGGACACCAGAATACCTATTGCACCTGCTCCAAAAACTGCTGATGTATGTCCAAGACGAATCCCTGATTTTTTTACTGCATGCATTGCAACCGAAAGAGGTTCCACCAGTGCGCCTTCTGCGAAGGAGATTATATCCGGCAGGCGAAACGCGCGGCTTTCGTGTACGATAAAATATGGGGTAAAAGCTCCTTGTCCCTTGCGATACTGGAAACTGATGTTGGCACAGAGATGATAATCTCCCCGTACACAATATTCACATTTCCCGCAGGCAATCACTGGTTCAATCGTCACACGATCACCAACTTTGTGACGAATTACTTTTTTACCTACTTCAACTATTTCACCAGCTGCTTCATGCCCAACTGAAACTGGCAGTTTTGCGGAGGGATGCAATCCTTTAAACAAATGCAGGTCACTGCCACAAATCGCTGCTGCGCGGATTTTGATTAATACTTCTTCATCACCCAAAGGAACCAAAGTTTTTTGCTGGAATTCCACTCTTCCGGGAGCGGTGATTATCGCCATGGGATATGTTATTGTCATTCTAGCTCCTTTTCTACATGGTTGATGAGTTCACCCAACCCGTCAATCGACACTTTTACCTGGTCGCCAGGTATTAGCCTATGGTTTGGATTTGGTTGTCCATCCATCATTTTGGGACTGCCTGTTAAGATGACATCCCCCGGACGTAAAGTAGTTAAGTCTGAAATTATGCTCACCAACTCCGCAGTGCGAAAGAACATATTAGCAGTGTTACCTCTCTGCAGAATAACATCATTGACTCTAGTTGACATCTCCAGTTCATCCGGGAAGGGAATTTCATCCTGGGTTACCAGCCATGGGCCCATTGGAGTGAATGAATCGAACATCTTTCCTGAAGTCCATTGAGAAGTACGTTTTTCCAAAAACCGGTCTCCGACATCGTTTGCAAGGATGTATCCGACAATATGTTGAAGCGCATTTTCGGCGGTGACGTGGCGAGTCCTTTTGCCTATGACCAGCGCCAGTTCGACTTCATAGGCAACATTTTTTGTCAAAGAAGAAATCCAAATGGGCATTCCCGATCCAGTGACAGTGCTTGATGGCTTGAGGAAAATGGTGGGGTAATCGGGTTTTTGGAAGGCGCCGGGGGCAGGGTAGTTCCCAGCTACACAAATTACCTTTCCGGGAGTAGGAAGCGGCGCCATAAGCTGTACATTTTCCGAGGAAATCAGTACTTCTTGTGAATCAAAATTGCCAAGACGATCCAGTCCAGCACCATTAATTTTCATGATTACATGGTTTAAGATATTCCAAGTTTCCACAGGTGCCTCAAGCAAATCCAACATGTTGGATGTGTTCCGGAAAAAGCTCTCTCCGGATGGAGTTCCAGATAATATCAATCTACCCGCTGCCTGAACATCCATAATTTGGTTATTCAGCCAAACTCCGAGATGTTGCTGCCCAGCTTTTAAAAACGTGACGATACGCATGGCTGTTACGCTTCTTTCTTCTGATTGAATTTCGGTGTACGTTTTTCCAGAAATGCACTTCGTCCTTCTACTGCATCATCCCCGCGCCCGGTTTTTACCCTCAAGTCACTTTCAAGGATTAAGCCTGAATGCCAACCTTCAAGCAATCCTCTATTGACACAGCTTTTGGTAGCCGCTGTAGCTGAACCTGAATAGGAAGCAATTTGTGCAGCAATTTCTAGTGTTTTCGAGAGGTGTTCTTCATCTGAGAAAACATACTCTACCAGGCCAAATTGCAGTGCTTCCTCTGCGCCGACAATTCTACCGGTTAGCAATAAATCCAAAGCTCTACCACGCCCAACCAGTCGAGGCAGTCTTTGAGTACCACTGCCTGAGGCGAAAGCGCCAACTTTCACTTCTGGGAAACCAAATTTCGCTGAAGAAGATGCAGTTCGGAAATCGCAAGCCAGTGCCAATACAGCCCCACCCCCCAAGGTATGCCCATTACAGGCTGCAATTATTGGAAAACGAGCATCTTCCAGCTTTTGGTTAAGTCCTGTTTCCCAATAATCATTTTCGAGCAGCCAGCCAACTTCCTGGCTGAAATCACGAATATCTGACCCCACCGAAAAAGCCTTGCCCATTCCGGTCAGTACTGCACAACGAACCTGGCAATCCTTTTCCAGTTCATCCAGAGTTTGAGACAATGCTCGCTTTACGGAATGCCTTAATACTCCCAAGGGTTGTGAAGTAATTGTAATCAACACAACGCCGTCTGTGGGGTAGGTTATTTTGATAGCATCATTCTCAATGTATGGTTCTGAAATATCGCTCATATTAAATCCAACCTTCTTTTAATCGAGTAGGAATGTTGGTACGATTCTTAACTGCCAGATCTTTCTGTAAACCCATTTTTTCTTCATGAAAAATACGGGCATCCATTTCTTTTAAGTGAGGTGACACAGCAGGTTGAAATTCCATCTGCTTTAAGATATCCCTTTCCAGTTCAATCCCTGGAGCAATTTCAATCAGTTCCAAGCCGCTTTCGTATCTGCGAAAAACTGCTCTTTCAGTGATATATAACGCTTCCTGTTCGCGCTCATGTGCAAATGGTCCGGAATATGAAACTTGTTCCAAGGCTTTGACAAATTTCTTGAATTTACCATCCTGATGAATGGCAGTTTTCCCATTTTGCCAGCTTATATCGAGTTTACCGGCAGTGAATGTCCCGCTAAAAATCACTTTACGGGCATATTGACTGATGTTGACGAATCCGCCCACTCCTATGATTCTGCCGTTGAAGCGGCTTACATTAACGCTGCCATCGGCATCCACCTGGGCAAAAGAAAGAAACGCCAAATCCAATCCCCCGCCGTCATAAAAATCAAACTGGTAGGGTTGGTCAATAATTGAAGTGTAATTTATTGCTGCACCTGCATCTGCGGAAGGAACACCACCATTTAAGCCCTGTTCATTGGTTAAAATTATCTGGTCAACCACATCTTCTTCTGCAGCAATTGTGGCGATACCGGTAGAAACGCCCGAACCGAGATTACAAATTGCACCTGGGAAAAGCTCCAGAGCAGCTCTGCGCGCAATGATTTTCCGGGCATCAAAAGGCAACGAGGCTATTTCAGTTAGTGGGACTTTAATTTCTCCGGCATACGCCGGGCTATATTTCATCTGGTATGTTTGCCACTGTTGCGGATCCACCACTACCAGGTCCACCAGCATTCCCGGCACTTTGACATCTTTTGCCGGAATGGTATCGCGCTTCGCGAGTCGGGCAACTTGCACAATTACCAGCCCACCTTGATTATGCACTGCTTGAGCCATGGCAAGCATTTCACCAAAAACAGCTTCTTGCTCCAGGCTGACATTTCCATCCTCATCTGCGGTAGTACCCCGTAAGAAGACCACATCAACATGGTAGGGTTTATAAAATATCCATTCTTTCCCTGCCAGAATGACCAGTTCGACAAGCGCTTCCTGAGCGCATTCGCTTTGTCGTCCGCCGTCTTTACGTGGGTCAATAAAAGTATGCAATCCAGTCTGAGTCAGCAGCCCTGGTCTCCCCGCTGCCATTTCGCGGATAAGCTGAGAAAGCGCGCCCTGTGGTAAAGTATAAGCTTCCACCTTGTTTTGTTCAGCCAGCGTTTGAAAAGCGGGGCTGTTTACAAGTGCCCCGGTTACAATTCTCTTAACCATTCCTGGATGTGCCAAATGCCCTACTCCCTGGCTGTGGTTGTCTCCAATTCCAACCGGATGAAGCAGGGTAATGTTTTGCGGACTCCCCGACGATTCAAAGCGCTTGCCCAGAGCAACGATTAAGGCCTCGGGTACAGCATGGCCGCCACCTGAGCCCCCAATCATTAATGTATCTCCATCTCGAATATAACTGACAGCCTTCTCAAATGAAACTACTTGCATATTTGTCTCCAATTGGTTTACTTCTTTTTTTTCAGACCTTTTAATTCCTCGGCTTCAGGGCGTTTTTTGTAAAAATGGTCAAATGGATAGCATCCGGAAACCATTCCGTTGCGGGGAGCAGTTGTGCAATCGCTGAATGTACGGCAGATCAATCGTTTGTTAAGTGGCTTTCCAGATAAAATATCCATTGGCATTTCAGGATAAGAAAGCACCATTCTTCCAAGCCCTACGAAATCAATCATATTGTCTCTCACAACGGCCTGAGCAACATGAGGCAGATATTCTTGTAGATAGGTATAGGCAGAGCCAACACACAATAATTTACCGGAATGTTTTTTTAATTCTGCGCAGGTGTGAATGTGGCGTGCGACCCCAACCAGTGGATCTTCGGGTAATTGATAGCCATCACTTGGTGGAAAGTAAGCGGGGCGAGTAACATGCGGGTTATAGTAGGGACTGCCTGCAGTAAAGTTAACTAAGGCAACCCCAAGAGAATTCAAAACATCCATAAACTGAATGGTCTCGTCTAATTTTATCTTACCGGGGTTATCCGGGTCACCGCCAAATGCATAAGGATATTTACCGTCTGCATTGTGGTAAGGGAGCATACGCCCTATATTATTATCATCTGGTCGGAAAGGTGGCATATCAAAGATGCTGACGCGCACGCCAATCGTCAAACCTGGACATTCAGCTTGAATGCCTCTCACAATTTCGCGCAAGAATCGGGTACGGTTTTCAAAACTACCCCCATATCTTCCTGGGCGTTCAACTGCGCTTAAAAACTCATGCCCGAGATAGCCATGACAATGTTTCACATCCACAAAATCAAATCCGATTTTCTGGGCACGTTTTGCAGCCTGCACATAGTATGAAATCAAATCATCAATTTCTGTGTCAGAGATGACAGGCAAAGATGCATCTATGTGGAACATTTCGTCCAAGACAGGATGATGATAGACGATTTTTGGTTCAAGCTTGGTCTTAACGTTCGGGCGGCTAAATCGTCCCGAATGGGTAAGCTGTAAGCCAACAAATAAATCATCAGTTTTTCCAAAACAATTGTGGTGCTCTGCAACCAGAGCCTGGCGCAGCATTTCAATATCTGCCATGGTATTGTCCAGAATCATGAGCTGGTTGGGATTCGCGCGTCCATCCGGGCGAACTGCAGTTGCTTCGCCACCCCAGATTAATTTGGCGCCACTACGACCAAAATTTTCCCAACGCCTGGTAGTGAGGTCGGTAGGTTTGCCGTCAGCCGTTCCATCCCAGCCCTCCATGGGTTGAATGCAAAAATGATTTCCAATCGTTCTGCCATTTTCCATTTGAAAAGACTGACCTAAAGGGTTGTCAGACCCAACTTTCAATTCTTCATCCATGGGAATTCCAACACCAAGGCTACTGAGATAATCTCGAAAATCAATCAGACTTCTTATTCTCGGTATATTCATATAAGAAAATTTTTCCATAATATCCTTCTCTAATGTATTGGATTATTTTCACCACGTGCTGCTTGAACCCAGCCTATAATTGCTTGAATCTTGCGGGTAATTTCAGCAAAGTCTCCACTTTCCAGCATTTTTTTTGAAAACAAATTGCTGCCAATTCCCACGCAAACCGCTCCAGCTTTTATCCAACTGGTAATGCTATCTTCGGAAACTTCTACTCCGCTGGTAGGCATAAGTCTGGCCCAAGGCATCGGTCCCAAAACATTTTTTACAAAACTTGGGCCACCCACATTACCTGCGGGGAAGACCTTGCATATTTCCGCGCCTAATTCCTCTGCCTGGGAAATTTCACTTACCGTACCGCATCCAGGACTGTAGGCAACTTTTCGGCGGTTACATAATCGGGCAACTTCCGGGTTTAAATTGGGACCAACAATAAAGTTTGCACCCAGCTGGATATACTGATTAGCTGTGTATGGTTCTATAACGCTGCCTGCTCCCAAGATCAGACGCGCATCATCTTTCAAATGCTTAATGACTTCAGCGAACACTTCAAATGCCCGGTCACCGCGGTTAGTAAATTCAAAACAATGTGCCCCACCATCCAGGCAGGCATTTACAACATTTATGACCACTCTCGGGTCGGGGTGGTAAAAAACCGGAACCACGCCAACATTGATCATGGAAATCAATACGTGTAGTCTGGAAAACTGCGTCATTTATGTACCTGCAGATGCTAGCGGCTTACCCGGCCAGAAGCATCACCTTTCATTAATTTTTCGACTTCCGCCACACTAACCAAATTGAAATCTCCAAAAACGGTATGTTTAAGGGCTGATGCGGCCACAGCAAAATCCACAATTTGCTGCGGGTTGTCGGGATACTGAAACAAGCCGTAGATTAATCCACCCATGAAACTATCCCCGCCACCAACACGGTCAACGATATGGGTGATGTCATATATCGGAGCAGAATATGAATACCCTTCTTCCCATAATATTGCACTCCAGGTATTGTGGTTGGCGGAAAGCGATCCGCGCAGTGTAATTGCAATTGTCTTTAATCTGGGGAATTTCTTTGCCAGCGCTTCACACACAAAGATATACTGTCCGGCGGAAACCTTACCCCTGGCTACATTTGATTCCGGTGCCTGGATGCCAAAGACTTTTTCAACATCTTCTTCGTTACCGATTGCAATGTCACAGTACACCAGTAATTCTTCCATAACTTCACGAGCGGATTTTCCCCAATTCCATAGCTTTGCACGGTAATTTAAATCACAAGAAATTGGTATTCCCAGCTCGTGCGCAATTTTTACCGCCTCGAGACAAGACAGGGCAGCACCTTCAGAAATAGCCGGGGTGATACCTGTCCAGTGAAACCAGCCAGCGTTTTGAAATACCCTCTTCCAATCCACCATTCCAGGTTGAATGGTGGCAAAGGCGCTGTTTGCGCGATCATAAACAACCTGACTGCCACGCATAACCGCACCATTTTCAAGGAAGTAAATCCCCAGCCTTGAACCGCCTCGGGAGATATAGGATGTCCCCACATTATACTGGCGCAGAAACTGCAGGCAGGCATCGCCAATATCATTGGCAGGCAAGCGGGTCACAAACTCAGTAGGCAAACCAAAGTTTGCCAACGAAACTGCTACATTTGATTCACCGCCTCCATACTGCACATCGAAGGTATGTGCCTGCCTAAAGCGCAACATGCCTGGAGGAGAAAGGCGTAACATAATTTCACCAAAAGTAATGATCTTTTTCAATAGATTACAACCTTTTATAGGCGCTGAATGTGGAACCCACCGTCAACATCAATCACCTGACCTGTGGAGAAAGGTAAATATCCCTCAGCAATGGCCAGGATGGCTTTGCCAATATCTTCCGGTTGACCCCAACGCTTGATTGGGGTGACTCCCTCGGATATGAGCTTGTCATACTTATCTTTTACGATTTCAGTCAAGGGCGTTTGAATAATTCCAGGCCGAATTTCATATACATTAATTCCTTCTTCAGCAAGCCTGTCTGCAAAAAGAAGAGTATTCATGGAAATCGCGGCTTTCGAAATACAATACTCCGCCCGGCTCGTGCTGGAAGTATATGAACTGATTGAGCCAATATTTACAATTTTTGGATTAGCAACCACTTGCTCCTTGATCAGCTGGATCATTACCTTGGCTGCCAGTTGGGTCAGGAAATACGAGGCAATCAGGTTCACATTCAGAACCTCCCACATACTTTTTTCGCTGATTTCCAACATATCCATGCGCACACGTGGGCCGATGCCAGCATTATTTACCAGTAAATCCAGCCTGCCATAAGTAGAAAGTGTTTCATGGAGAATCCTTTCTCGTTCAGCGGCAGAGGTAATGTTTGCCATCACAATCATGCCATTGCTCCCCGCAGCCTGCACCAATGCAAGCGTTTCCTGGGGCGGTTCAGGGTTTCCAAAATCATTGATAACTATCGTCCAACCGGCCTGGGCTAATTGTATTGCTGTTCCCCGTCCGATCCCGCGCCCTGAACCTGTGATAACTGCAACTTTTTGTGGTTTGTTTGTCATAAGCTCCTCATTTTTAATTAGGGAATAAAATTATTCTGAATTGTCTATAAAACCTAAAGCTTGAGAAATATCCATTGCGGCAACCTTCACACGGTTGCCAATCTCTTCAATTCTTTCCTCCGGAAACCTGTGCAAGGGAATTGACAAACTGATAGCAGCAACCGGTTGCCCAAGGTGCCCAAATATGGGCGCTCCAACACAGCGACCACCCAATTCATTTTCTTGTTCATCGATTGCAAATCCTCTGGTACGGATCAGCTCCAGGCGTTGGACGAATTTTCCACGGTCAGTTTCAGTATAGGGTGTGAGAGCACAAAAATTATAGTTTTCTAGAACGCTCTTAAGTTCCTCTGCTGAAAAATTTGCTATTATTGCTTTTCCAAGTGCAGTACTGTGAATGGGAGCACGTTTACCTACTTCAGACCGGATTCCCAACGCATGATTTCCAAACATTCTTTCAATATAGACCACTTCGTGGTTATCCCGAATGGCAAGATTAACACTTTCACCACTCCAATCTCGAAGGTCTTCAAGAAAAGGGGCCGCGGTTTTACGAATGTCCATTTGGTTAAGAAGAACAGCCGCTCGCTCTGCAATTTTTAGACCCAATCGATATTTTCGGTTATCAGGGTTTTGGTCCAAGTATTTATTAATTTTGAGCGTAAAAATTAACCCCGCAACCGTTCCAGGGTCCATATTCAATCTTTTGGCAATTTCTGAGTTTCCGAGTTCATGAACGCCATTTTCGAATAGATTCAAAATACGTAGCGCGTTTTGAACGGAGGCAATTACTTTTCGGTTGCTGTTGTTTTTTATACTCATTGGGAATCTGGTTTACTATATTTGTGCATGTCAAATGCTATTTGTTATTATCACATATTGTAGATAATTTTTTCATGTGATATTGATAATATGACATGTATTACATATAACCTCCAAAAGGAATTAGAAAGCTGATATCCAGTAATTAAAGATAGGTTGATTGTAATAGTGGATTCCGATACTCAGGAGCTATTGACTTACGAATAAATATAACATACAATATGCATTATATAATATATTTTATAAAATATAAAGTTTATGGTGAGCTATGAATATAATTCCTGCTCTAACAAAAAATGCCCCCCTTTCTCGTGAAGAATTTGCTTATGATGCGATAAAGGAAGCGATTCTAACTGGCGATCTGCTTCCGAGCCAAAGAATCAGCCTGACTGACCTTGCTAAAAACTTGGGAGTCAGTATTATCCCTGTTAACAATGCTGTCCGAAGGCTTACCAGCGAAGGGTTAATCAAGCAGGACCCTCATCATTCTCCATATGTGGAAGAATTTTCTGCAAAAGATACCAATGAAGTTCTTGCAATTCGCTATTGGCTTGAAGAACTGGCATTAAGACATGCTGTTCCGAATATGGATTATAGCGGAATTGCATCCCTGCAGGAATTTATCACACTCATGCAGGAAGCAGTCAATCAAAAAGATAATCATGCGTATGGAAAAATCAATCGCGCCTTTCATATGTTCATCTATTCCTATAGCAACTTCCCAATGCTGTGCAGTATGATCGATGATCTTTGGAATAAGGCAGAGTTAAACCGTTGCCGCAGTGTTTTTGCACTAGTGCCTAATATGGCTGAGCATTCTTTGGCCGAACATCGTGAACTTGTAGAGGCTATTGAAAAGAAAGACCTCGAATTAGCACTGGCGATATTGCGCGAGCATAAAAACTACTCGCGTGTGAACTTGCTAGCATCTCTTGAAAAGCTGGATGCCCAGAATTCAACCTAATCCCACAATAACCCTTATGCGAACATTCTCTTACCTTCGTCCAACAAATTTATCCACGCTTTTTGCGATGATTCAAAAATCAGCACCCGATTATCGTTTACTGGCTGGCGGAACGGATTTGCTTGTACGTCTAAAATCTGGCAAGTTTTCTCCAAACACAATAATTGATATAAAAGGTGTAACTGAACTGCAAAGTGGAATCAACATGGAAGGTTCCACTCTTACTATTGGCGCCTTGACAAATATGGCAACTTTAGAATCAGAAAAGTCCATACTGGAAACATACCCAGCATTGGCTGAAGCAGTGCATAATGTTGGTTCAATCCAGATTCGTAATCGGGCTAGCATAGCCGGCAATCTTTGCAATGCTTCTCCGGCTGCGGACAGTGCACCTGCATTATTGATTTATGACGCAAGAGTAACCTGCATCTCAGCCCGGGGAGAGCGGCAGCTTCCATTGGCAGAATTCATAGTTGGTCCGGGAAAAACTGCTCTGGCGGTTGATGAATTAGTAAAAGAAATAATCCTGCCAATCCCTGCGGCCAACCAGGCAGCAGCATTTACACGGTTAACGCGTCGCAAAGGCGTTGATCTGGCTACTATCAGTTTGTGCTGTCAGGTTAACACCTCCGGCATTACTCGCTTTGCCCTTGGCGCTGTAGGACCTGTGCCTTTTATTGTCGAAGAAAAAGAAGGGATTCTTACTTCCGGTACTGTCAGTCTGGAGGATAAGAAAGCCTGTATTTCTGAGCTTATGGAGAAAGCCACACCTATTTCTGATGTGCGCGCCAGCAAGGAATATCGTCAAGCAATGCTCACCGTTCTTGGTTTACGTGCTTTAAGCACTGCTCTGGAACGTTTAAAAGCAATTCAATAGGAAATATTGTGGAAAATCAAGCCATTTATTCGATTTCATTGATCGTCAACCAAAAACCCTATTCGATTAAGGTATTACCAGAGCATACTTTGCTGGATGTATTGCGTGACCAATTGGATATCACCGGTCCCAAGGAATGCTGTGGTGTAGGTGAATGCGGTGCTTGCACCATTTTAATGAATGGCAAGGCAGTCAATGCCTGTCTAATTCTCGCGGTGGAAGCTGATGGATCAAATCTTGTGACGATTGAGGGATTGGGGGGTAAGGATAATCTTTCCCCGCTGCAACAAGCCTTTGTTGATGCCGGCGCAGTTCAATGCGGTTTTTGTACTCCAGGAATGATCATGGCGGCTCAATATCTTATCAATACCAACCCAAACCCTACCGAAGAAGATGTGCGACTGGGGCTTGAGGGCAACTTATGCCGCTGTACCGGATATTCCAGGATCATCCAGGCTGTCTTATCTGTTGCCCAAAACAAGGAGCATAATGTACCCTGACTCTGTCTCAATTGCAAACTCACTGATGACTTTAATGGAAAAAGCCAATTCCAACCAAATGACTCCTATACGTCTGCAAGGATGGTTTAAAGTCATCGAATGGCAAATTAATGGAGATTCCTCCTTCTGGAAATCTGATGGTTCAAAATTATTGGTATCTGAACCTAAGCAGGCAGATTTCAGACTGAAATGTTCTGCTGAGACTCTTACTCGAATCGCTGAAGGAAAACTACCGTTTTTCATCGCACTTTGGGGAACCGGTGAAGTCGCATTCGAAGGTTCTTTTTCCGACGCTTACCGCTTGGGGTATGTCTTCTTAAGTGATCTTCGCAAACGCAGGGTTATTTTTATCAGTCACTGCTGGCTAAATATCAATACCCGTTTTCCTGAAGGATGTGCATTTGAAGGAGCAAATATCCCTTTGGTTAAGACATTGCTTGACAGCGGTTTGGGCATTATTCAAATGCCTTGCCCCGAATATGAGTGTCTTGGGCTTGAAAAATGGCGTTACGGTGAAATTATCAAAGATGACTTGCGGGCATGTTTTAGAAAATCCGCTGAAGTAGTGTTTAAACAAATTAAAGATTATCGTGCCTTGGGATTTGAGATTGTGGGAGTTCTTGGTATGAATCCCAGCCCTTCTTGTGGCGTGGAAATTGCCAAAGGAAAGGGTACGATGCTCGGAACCAGTCGTGATACATCAGAACACCCTGAATCAGGCATCTTTATTGAAGAGCTCCAAAAACTGCTGATAAATGAGGGAATATCTGACCTACGTTTCTTCGCAATAAGGCGCTCCTTAATTGGCGAAAGTGACTTAGAAGAGAAAATTGAAGTATTAAAGTCGTATATCCAGGTGTAAATAAAATAAATAAATTTCAAGGAGACAAGAAATGACCCGTATTATTGATTTGAGCTTGCCTCATCAGAATTTTGCAAGCGAACCTTACCCGCCATCCATTACGCACACCACCCATGAAGAAGGTGCGCGTCGTCTGGCAGTGCTAGCAAAAATTGACCCAACCGACTTCGAAAATGGTATGGCATTAGCTTCTGATCAGGTTACAGCTAGCACTCATTCCGGTACGCATGTAGATGCACCCTGGCATTATGGGCCTACAGTTGATGGCAAGCCAGCCAAAACGATTGACCAGGTCCCACTGGAATGGTGCTATGGAAATGGAGTGGTTCTGGATTTTCGACATTTGGAGCAGGGCTCCGAAATTAATGTTGATGATGTTAAAGCCGCCCTACAAAAAATCAACTATTCCCTTAAAGAAGGTGATATTGTTTTGATCCAAACCGGGGCAGACAAATTCTGGGGTACTACGAAGTATTTACCCGCCCAATCCGGGTTGGGCATGGATGCCACAGAATTTATTCTCAACCAGGGGATAAAAGTCATTGGAATTGATGGCTGGGGATTGGATAGACCGGTTGCAAAAATGGTGGATTCCTTTCAAAAGAGTGGTGATAAAAAAGATCTCTGGCCTTCTCATTTTTACGGGCGCAGAAAAGAATACCTTCAAATTGAAAAAATGGCGAATTTAGATCAACTTCCTGCCCCCACTGGTTTTAAAGTAGCATGCTTCCCCATAAAGATTGAGCGCGGCTCAGCCGGGTGGACTCGTGCAGTAGCAATCATTGAAGATTAAAAGAAAGGGAAAAAATGGACGAAAAATTGTATCACAACGAGAATTATTGGGTAAGTTCATATAACTATTTTGATGAGGTCCGCGCAAATTATAATTTACCAAAAACGGTAAAATTTCATGATGTGACTTTGCGGGATGGTGAGCAAAGTCCTGGGGTTGCATTTCGCGCTGATGAAAAAGTGCACATTGCCAAATTATTGGATGAGCTGGGTGTTGACCGGATTGAAGTGGCCTTGCCTGCAGTGTCTGAGGAAGACAAGCTTGCCACCAAAGGCGTAGTGGCCTTAAAACCTAAAGCCCAGGTATTTGTACTTTGCCGAGGTATTGCAAGTGATGTTGAATTAGCCCTGGAATGCGGTGTCGACGGCATTATTTTGGAGTTACCCGTCGGTATTCCTCGCCTAAAATACCAGTTTTCACACTGGACAGAGGACGACGTTGTTGAGAAGGCTTCTCATTGGGCCAAATACGCCAAGAGCAAAGGATTAGAAGTCGTTCTTTTCCCCATGGACTGCACCCGCGCTCGCCCGGAATTCTTCACCCGCGTATTACGTGAAGTAGGCGCTCTTCCGGAGGTAGATGGTGTCAGTCTGGTGGATACTTCGGGCTCACTCACTCCACAAGCAGCTGTGTATCTCGTTAAACAGATGAAAGAGATTACTCATAAACGAATCGAAGTGCATACTCATACTGATTTTGGAATGGGTGTAGCAACTTCTTTGGCAGCATTAACCGCTGGAGCAGATGTCATTCATGCTTCCATTGGCGGTTTAGGCGAGCGCACTGGCAATACTCCTCTAGATGAAGCCGCTGTCTCTGCTAAAGCTCTCTATGGTGTGGATAGCAACATTAAGTTCGAAAAACTTTACAACATTTCACATGAAATCCTGGCGATCAGCAAATTCCAGGTCGCTCAGTCCAAACCCGTCATTGGTGAACGGGCCTTCACCCGCGAATCTGGAATGGGTGTTGACCTGGTTAAAAAACAACCACTGGCATTGTTTGGCGTCACACCTTCATGGGTTGGACAGCAGCCCAGGTATGTTTTGGGCAAAAAATCAGGAATTTCTTCAGTAGAAATGAAACAAGAAGATCTCGGTCTTTCAGAGTTGAGCGATGAACAAAAAACTTCCGTCTTAAACAAAGTGAAGGATTTGGGTTTACAGAAAAAAGGTCTGGTTACGGATGCAGAGTTTACCAGCATTCATAAAGAAGTGATCGGCAAGCAATAACAAATTATTTGCAGCATGGATCAAAAGAGGCTTGTTGCAAAAAAATAGCAAGGGTAAAAAGAAATCATGACCATGATTGGAAAATCGGTTAAACGGGTTGGAATAGAAGAGAAAGTCAGCGGTGCGGTCAAGTTTGCAGCGGACATGAAATTTGCCAATGCATTGCATGTTAAATTCGTGCGTCTGGATGTTGGACATGCCCGGATTAAGGCTATTGATACATCTGCTGCTTATATGCTTGAAGGTGTTCACTTTATTTTAACCGCAGCCGATTTTCCAATTCCAATGCCACGTTATGGACCATTTTTAATCGACCAACCTATTATTGCCACTGGAGAAACAAAGTTTTTTGGAGACCCGGTGGCTGCAGTGGTTGCAGAAACTGAGAATATTGCCGAACAAGCTGCCAAACTAGTAAAAGTTGACTATGAGGAATTACCAGGTGTCTATTCGCTGGAACAAGCGCTTGCACCCGATGCACCGCTCGTGCAGGATCCTTCTATCCGGGTTAACCCTTCTCTTGCCAACACCAATATTCTAGATGAGTGGATCTTTGGCTGGGGTAATCCAGATAATTGTCCAGCAGAATTGGAATTGGAAGACTCCTTTAATTTTCCTATGACCACTCATTTTGCGATTGAGCCACATGTATTCATTGCTGAGCCGGAACACGATGGAGTTGTAATTACCAGTACGGTACAACACCCCTTCTTGTTACAGCGTGTGGTATCCGATGCGCTCAAAATGCCGATTTCAAAAATCCGCGTAATTGTTCCGGAACTGGGCGGCGGTTTTGGGGGCAAGGGATACCCCAAGTTTGAGCCTTTGATGGCTTTTTTGGCGATGAAACTGCAGCGTACAGTGCGTTTGAAATTGACACTTGAAGAAACCTTTTTAGTCGGACGCAGGAACTCCAGCACGGTTCGAGTAAGAGCTGGATTTCAAAAAGATGGCAAGCTTGCATATATGAAGGTTTACGCTGATTTTCTTATTGGTGCTTATGCCAACGCCTCCCCGCGTGTGGTAGCCAAAGGAGCTTTGGCGGGATGTGGAATATTTAATCCAAAAAATGTTCACATCCATTCACGTGCCATCCTTTCGCATACTGTACCTGGTACTGCGTTTCGTGGTTTCGGCGCACCACAATTTATGTGGGCCTTGGATTCCATAATGGATATGGCAGCAAGAAAATTGAATATTGATCGACTTGAAATCCGTTTGAAAAATATTCCTCAAAAAGGCGAAGTTTTCATTCATGGGGAAAAAGTCTGTGATGGTGATTGGGCAGAAGGTATTACCAAGGCTGCCAAAGCAATTGATTGGGGTAAACCTCTCCCACAGAATTGTGGAAGAGGATTAGGGATTGGAGTAAAAACACCTGCTCCAGCAACAGTCTCACAGGCAATGGTGCGATTATTTTCTGACGGCAGTCTTACTTTGCTGGTGGGCACCACTGAGATGGGGCAAGGGGCCAGAACTGTTTTATCGCAGCTGGCAGCAGATGCAATGCAGATACCCATGGAGCATATTAGCATCATCAATGGTGATACCGGGATAGTGCCGTTTGATTCTGTAACAGCTTCCAGTCGTTCGACCGTATTTGTGGGTAACGCTGTGCAACTGGCATGTCAGGATTTGAAAGAAAAACTGCGCAAGATAACGGCTGAGTGCTTTGATACCGACGCATCTGATGTTCGCTTTGAAAACGGCAAGGTGATTATCCCCGGAAAAGTACTGACATATACCGATGTACTTGTTGCTCATTATGGTTATGGGTCGGGTGAAGTAATCGGTATGGGAACATATAAAGAAGCCAGGAACCCGGATCATCCTCTTGGAGGGGGTGTATCTTTTTATGAAGTCATTTTCGCGGGAGCGGAAGTGGAAGTGGACAAAGAAACCGGTTTCGTCCATGTACGAAAGTTGGTAACCGTAGGAGATATCGGTAAAGCAATCAATCCATTGCTGGTCGAATCTCAGGATGAAGGCGGCGCAATTCAAGGGCTGGGGCACTCAATTATGGAACATCTCATCATGGACGAAAGAGGCAGGATCCTCAACCTGGGTGCTTTAGATTATCGTATCCCCACCACTCAGGACATCCCGGACATTTTAAAATCAATGCTTGTAGAAAATATGGATGGTTCCGGACCTTCAGGTGCAAAAGGAACTGGAGAAAGTGGGATTATTCCCATTGGCTCAGCAATCGGTCTGGCAGTGGCAGACGCAACAGGTGTGTTCTTTCATGATTTGCCTTTGACACCTGAAAGTGTGTGGCAAGGCTTGAATATTCATTAACAATATCCATTAAATAACCTCGTGAAACAATTCATAGAATGGAGGTGAAAAAATCCCAAGACTAGAAAACTGATTCTCAAGTTAACATGCCTCTACATTCAAAATTTGATTAGGAGAAACAATGAAAAAGCTAAGTATTATTTTTGTTTTGATGGTGGTTTTTGCTCTCGCACTCAGTGCTTGCGCTACACCAACTGCAGCTCCCACCCAGGCCCCCGTAACACAAGAAACCGCCGGTGGAGACGCTCCTGTAATTGCACAACCAAAAGGTGAAATACTTATTGGTAATCTGCAGGATGAATCGGGTGGAATGAAAGCACTCAGCAGTGCCTTAACTTATGCAGCAACGATGAAAATTGAAGAAGTCAATGCTGCTGGTGGTATCAATGGTCGCACACTCAAACTGGTTACCTATGATACCCGCAGTGATGTGAATGAAGCAATCAATGCGTTACGTCGCATGGTTGAACAGGATAAAGTCCCGGTTGTACTTGGCCCTCCCATTGCGAATATCGGTATCGCTGTTGCACCAATCGCTGAAGAACTGAAAGTCCCGATTGTGGGTCTATTCATGGATGATAAATGTACCATCCAGGAGAATGGAGAACCGTGGACTTATATGTTCCTTGCACAAGATTCCGCCACTTACCAGGGTCTTACCATGGCTGCCTATGCAATCCAGGAATTGGGAGTAAAGAAAGTTGCCATTTTGTATAACTCATCAAACTCCTATTCCGTCGGTTTGGCAACCCCCTTTGAAGAAGCCATTCTCAAAAGTGGTGGTGAAATCGTTGCTAAAGAAACTTACACCGGTACTGACAAAGATTTCCGCGCGCAGCTAACAAAAATCAAGTCTGCCAACCCGGATGTCATTTACTTCCCCTCATATCCGGTTGAGATTCCTTTGATCTATACCCAGGCGTATGAACTTGGCATCAAAGTCCCCATGTTGGGAAGCAACTCTGTGCCTCCGACCGGTTTGGCACCCTCTACCGATCCCGCTGCTACCACCAACACTTTCTATCCATACGGCATTAACCCTTCAGATCCCGTTCTGGTCGATTGGGCTGCCGCATACAAGGCAAAATTTAATTCACCTGCGCTGGCACAATCCTTCTCAGGTGCGGATGCCTTTGGAATTATCCTGCAGGCAATCGAAGCTTGTGGTGATGATATCACTTCAGTTTGTATCACAGAAAAACTGAATACAATGGAAAGCTACAAAGGTTTTCAGGGAACTGTCAAGCTCTCACCGGACACTCATCAGCCGATTGGTTTGCCTTTGGCAATCATGACCATTAAAGATGGTGCACCTGAGTTTGTTACCTGGTACACTCCCGAAGGCCCAGCCAAGTAATTTAAAAATAATATTTTGAGGTTACACCTTGAGGCTCAGATATTCTTCTGAGCCTCAAGGAGAATAATGGGAGTTCCTATGCAATTTTCTATAATACTTCAGCAAGTGGTGAATGGATTATCCCTTGGAGCTGTCTATGCACTGATTGCAGTTGGATTCGCTTTGATATTTAATGTGCTGAAATTTTCTAACTTTGCACATGGTGGTGTACTAGGCATCAGTGCATATGCAGGGTATATCGCCGCGAATCAGTTTAAGTTGCCATTGATTCCCGTTATTCTGGTTGGAATGGTCACTGGAGCAATATTGGCAGTTTTAGTGGAGTTAATTGCCTTCCGCTGGATTCGGCTGCAAAAAGGCCAACTGGTGTACTTCTTCGTAACCTCCGTAACCATGTTGATGCTGCTTGAACAAGTTTTAATTATCCGCTTTGGTGCTTCGTTTGAATCATATCCTTATACTTTAGTAAAAGTGAGAGTCCTTCAATTTGGTGATGTAACAATTTCTGTTACATATCTGCTTTCATTAATTTCTACTATTATTGCCTTCAGTGGGCTTATTTATGTACTGAAGAAAACAAAAATTGGTATTGCAATCCGTGCAGCTTCCAATGACTTGACGGCCACGAGTCTGATGGGTATCAATGTCAATATGGTTATCATCGCTGCGTTCATTGTTTCTGGAATGCTTGGCGGTCTGTCTGGTGTGCTATATGGAATTTCTGCTTCGCTCTCACCCCAAATTGGCCAAATTGTCGTTAAGGGTTTTATAGCTTCAGTTTTGGGCGGTTTGGGAAGTTTGACAGGTGTTGCTGTTGCAGCTGTTGTACTGGGTGTTTTGGAAGTATTTCTGATTTCCACAATTGGTTCAGGGCTTTCTCCCGTGGTTATCTTTTTACTCATGGTTGTATTCCTTTTAGTAAGACCCCATGGTTTTGCTGGTGTTAGTTTTTCAGACAAAGCCTAAACCACGGAGGAGGATTTATACATGACTTTTTACATAACTGTCGCCATTTCAATTGCTATCAGCTCCATTGCAGTTCTGGGAACATTTATGCTGACCGGAATGAATGGATTGTTTTCTCTGGGGCAGGCAGCTTTTATGGGGCTTGGCGCTTATGCAACCGCCATTCTAGTAGTAAATTACGGATTACCATTTCCGCTTGCAATTCTTATTGCTATTGCGTTGGCTATATCCCTGGCGTTTTTTGTTGGCTACGCAACCTTACGTATCCGGCAGGATTTTTTTGCGCTTGCTACGTTCGGTTTTGGCCAAGCAATGATCGCATTGTTAACTGAAACTGTTACGATTACCGGTGGAGCAATGGGTTTCTCCAACATTCCGCGTTTAACCAGTCCAGCATTGGCATTTATTTCCTTAGCAATTGCGATTTTCTTTGTTTGGGGTTTTCGACGCTCTCATTTTGGCAAAGACAGTCTTGCAATTCGCAGCAATGAACTTGCGGCTGAAGTTGAAGGGATTAATGCCTTTAAACATAAAATGATCGTGTTTGTAATATCAGCAGGTTTTGCAGCTTATGCCGGTGCATTAATGGCTTTTCATATCAGTTATGTTGAACCCGCAACCTATGGCTGGATTTTATCGGTAACCTGGATTATTATCGTGTTCTTTGGGGGGCGGGACAGTTTGACCGGCACAGTTATCGGAGCAATCATTCTGCTTGCTGCACCTGAAGCTCTGCGCTTTACGACAGCCTGGCGTATTCTGGTTTACTGTGTCATCATTTTGTTAATTATTAATCTGAGACCACGTGGTTTGTTTGGGACCTGGGAGATTTCCTTAAAACCTTTCTTGCGTTTCTTTAAATCTAAAAAACAGCAGGAGGCAAAGTAAATGGAAAAAGCCATTGTCATTGACATGAAAAACCTCACAAAAAAATTTGGGGGTTTGTGTGCAGTCAACGATTTTACAGGTCATGTTAAAGAAAATCAGATCATTGGTATTATTGGCCCAAATGGCGCCGGTAAAACTACCATCCTTAACATGGTTTCTGGCATCTATCCTCCAACCCAGGGTGAAATTATCTTTAAAGGCAAAGATATTTCAAAGCTGGCACCATTTCAAATAAACCATTTGGGTATAGCAAGAACTTTTCAAAATATTCGATTATTTCAAGAAATGACAGTCCTTGAGACTATTATGACCGCCTATTCGTGGCGCGCACCTTACCATTTCCTTGAAACTTTTGTATCATTACCCAGGGTCGCTCGCTTCGAAAAAGAAACCAAAGAAAAGTGTTTACATTGGATTGAAAAAGTAGGATTAGGCAACGAGGCTCATTCGATTACACAATCACTGCCCTATGGTATGCAGCGCCGAGTTGAAATTGCTCGTGCACTTGCCAGTGAACCAACAGTGTTGCTTTTGGATGAACCCGGAGCTGGTCTCAATCAATCTGAAATTCATGATTTAGTTGATCTCATTCAGGGGTTATTCACTGAACTGTCTCTGTCAATTATGCTGATTGATCACCGCATGGACGTAATTATGCGTTTGTGTGAATGGATTTATGTGCAGGATTTTGGCAAGAATATATCTCAGGGTACCCCAGAACAAATTCAAAAAGATCCAATTGTCATTAAGGCCTATCTCGGAGAGGAGATCATTAATGCTTGAAATTAAAAATCTCCATTCAGGCTATAACAAAATTGAAGTGTTACACGACATCAACATTAAAGTTCCGGATGGCAAAATTGTGGTTGTAATTGGACGGAACGGCGCAGGAAAATCCACTCTTCTGAATACGATATCCGGTTTGGTTAAGATTAAATCCGGTAGCATTGAAATGAATGGCCAAAAAATTCCCAGTGCTCCCCACAAAATTGTAGCCAGTGGGATCATTCAAGTGCCTGAAGGGCGCCGTATCTTTCCTTCTTTAACGATCGCAGAAAATCTGATTATGGGCGGATATCTGGCTTCAAACGCTGAAATGAATGTGCGTAAAGAGGAAGTTTATAATACGTTCCCTATTCTCTGTCAGCGTGAGAATCAACAGGCAGGCACACTATCAGGCGGTGAACAACAAATGCTCGCCATGGGGCGGGGTATGATGGCTGGTCCGAAAATTCTTCTACTCGATGAGCCATCTCTTGGTCTGGCTCCTTTGGTTTTCACGCAGGTATTTGAGCTGATTATAAAACTGAATAAAGAGCGCAATATGACTATTATTCTTGTGGAACAGAACGCTACAATTGCCCTTAAAATGGCAGATTATGCGTATGTGCTTGAAAACGGTTGTGTTGTTATCGAAGGCCCAGGCGAGGAACTGATCAAAGATGCAAGAGTAAAAGCAGCCTATCTTGGTGCTGCCGTAAAAACATTAAAGGAGCCTTCTCCTCGTGAATACTTGGAATAAAATTTGCACCCTCAGTCTGGTTCATTTTATGGCATATCCGGAAATGCAATCAGGCGAGGGTGATTTTGTTGCCACCATTCATGAAATTGGTAAACGCAACTTTTTCGGAGCACTTGAGCTTGGAACCATTAACCAACCCGCTGAACGCAGCAATATTGTTCAGGCTCTTAGAGAATATGACTTACAAGTTGCATATGGTGCCCAGCCGCTAATATTAAGCCAGAATCTGAATTTGAATGCGTTCGAACTTCAGCCGCGATTGAATGCGTTGCAAACGATTAAATATGCAATCGACCAGGCAGCAGAAATTGGCGTGACAAATTTCGTAATTTTGTCTGGAAAGGACCCGGGAGAAACCCTTCGTCAGCAAGCCTACGTAATCCTGGAAGAATCCATATTGAATTTAGGCGCATATGCCTTGCAGTATGGTATTCACATCATTTTGGAAACCTTTGATCGCTCAATAGATAAAAAAGTGCTTGTTGGACCTTCATTTGAAGCGGCTGAAATTGCGAAGAAAATTCGACGGTCTATGCCTTCTTTTGGCTTATTGTATGATATGGGTCATATGCCGCTTCTGGACGAAACTCCACTGCCAGCGCTGCAAATTTTGCAGGGTACCCTGGCAGAAGTTCATCTTGGAAATTGTGTGAAAACACCAGGTCATACTGGTTATGGAGATAAACACCCAGGCTTTGGTTACCAAGGAGGTGTTAATTCGACTGCCGAGCTGGTTGAATTTATCCAGGCTTTATTTGCCACCGGATATTTAAGTAAATCACCAGCTACAGATGAATTACCCTGGCTTGGTTTTGAAATCCGCCCACAAGATGGCGAAACCACTCAACATGTTCTGGATAACATCCAGGAAACCTGGCAGCAAGCCTGGGCGCAAATCGAAGATTTAATCGAAACAGGAGAATAACTCATGACTATGCTTCAATTTTCGGAATCCTCATTAGTTGATATCAGCGACAGCTTTCCTTATTGGGAAAAAACCAAAGACCTGATTGATCAGCTGATTGATGTAATTTTAAATTACCGCCAGAGTGGGCACCCCGGTGGTTCACGTTCAAAAGTTCATGCTTTGCTTACCACAATGTTAAGTGGCATGATGCGCTGGGATATACGCCACCCTGAAAAACGTTTTGCTGATCGCTTTATACTTGTTGGTGGTCATGCAGTCCCGCTGGTGTACTGTACTCTTGCTATTTTGAATGAAAGCTTGCGTATTAAATTCGAACAAACTGGGGATTCCCGCTACGCTAACCCCAATCCTCGAAAACAGATCTTATATTGGGAAGACCTGACTACTTTTCGTGAACGCGGCGGATTGTCTGGGCACGCCGAGATGGAAGGTAAAACGCTCTTTCTGAAATTTAATACCGGTCCTTCCGGGCATGGAGCCTCTGCTGCGGCTGGAGAAGCGCTTGCACTTAAACGTGCTGGTGCAGGAGAGGTAAAAGTTTTCGCTTTTGACGGCGAAGGTGGTTTTACTCCAGGTGGGACTCAGGAGACACTGAACTCAGCTTATGGTTTAGAACTGGACAATCTTTATTTTGTGCTGGATTGGAATGATTTTGGAATTGACAGCCATCCAATCAGTTCGGCTGTGTTTGGAAACCCACAACTCTGGTTTGAGAGTCATGGTTGGCAGGTTTTTGGTAGTGAAGAAGGCAGTAGCTGGAATGCGATTACTGAAACATTCCTCAAAGCTATGAAAACGCCAAACCCTACGATTAGTCCGCGAGGATTTTGGTTCAAAACCCGAAAAGGTCGCGGTTATCTCAAGTATGATTATCCATCCCACGGCGCTCCGCATGCCATGAACAGTGAACTTTTCTGGAAAACCAAACAGGATTTTGTAGAAAAGTATGGTGCCAGTTTTAAAAACTTTGGTGGCACTGCGCCTACTAATCAAAACGAATTGCGCGATGAGTTTAAAGCTAACCTGAAGGCTGTAATCGATGTTTTACATCAAGACCAGCAGCTTGTAGATTATCTGGCTGATCGGTTGATCAGTTTGGGAGAAAGTGTGCCTGAAGATCTGCCTGGCTTTGAACTGGGTAAACAAGGGAACCCTTATTACGATCCACGGTTGTTTGATTTCACTAATTACCCGAGCAATTTATTTGCCGAGCCGGGTGACAAAGTACCAAATCGGGCAGCTCTGGCTAAATGGGGCGCCTGGGCAAATGCATTTGGTGCCAGAGAGTATGGCCGTCCACTATTTCTGGTGGCATCTGCTGACCTGGCTGAATCTACTAACCTGAGTGGATTTGGTGCTGGATATGAAGATTTTGAGGGGTATGGCTGGTATCGTCGTTTTGGAAAGTCACAAGGCGTCATCTTACCTCAAGAAATCACTGAGTTTGCCAATGCTGGTATCATGAGCGGGCTGGCGACTGTTAATTTGTCAGAACACCCCGAAAAAGAATTTGATGGGTTCTGGGGAGCCTGTTCCACCTACGGCTCGTTTTCCTACCTCAAATATGGCATGTTCCGATTACTCAGTCAGCTAAGCCAGGATTGCCAGTTGAAAATTGGAAAAGTGATCTGGGTTGCAGGGCATTCCGGACCTGAAACTGCAGATGATAGCCGTACTCACTTTGGGATATTCTCTCCTGGAGTCACACAGCTTTTTCCAAAAGGAAAAATTATCAATTTATACCCCTGGGAACACAATGAAGTACCTGTATTATTGGGTGCTGCTTTAGCTACAGACGTGCCTATTATTGCTCTGCATCTCACCCGTCCACCAGTTTCCATCCCGGATCGAAAGAAGTTGGGAATGCCTTCTCACTTCGAAGCCGCCAAAGGAGCCTATATTGTACGCGATTACAGCCCGGGTTTGGCTCATGCGGGCACATTAATTGTTCAAGGCACCAGCGCAATGGCATCCATGATAAAAATTCTACCTGCTCTAAGTGAACAAGAACTCAACGTGAAGATTGTCTGTGCCACCAGCCCCCAGCTGTTTGCCATGCAGCCTGAAGAATATCAGCACAAAGTAATTTCACCTGCTGATCAGTTAAATTCTACTGTAATTACCACCCAGGCACGCTGGTTAATGCACGATTGGCTCTATACCAAAGTCGCTGAAGAGTATGCACTTTCATCCGATTGGGATGACCGCTGGCGTACAGGTGGAAGGCTCGAAGATGTTATTGAAGAAGCCCATCTTTCTCCTGAATGGCTTCTGACCGGTATAAAGCGCTTTGTTAACGATCGTGACCTGCGACTCGGCAAATTACGGGATGCTCTCAAAGAAGCTGATACTGATCGATAAAGAATAAGAGCAAATAATAAAACAAGGCTGCTATCATTAGCAGCCTTGTTTTGCTTAATGGTGGGTAATTTATAATGCATTGGTTTCGATGTCGTCTTGATCATCAAATGTACAACTAGCAGTTTGTTAAAACTGGTACGCTATTGCAAGGTCACCGAAAGACTTTGTTCATCAATATTGTCCCTTTAAATCCTGTCTCCTGAAATCAATTACACGTAATGCTAAATTGCTGGGAATTGAAGTCCTGGTGGTTGGGTTCGTCAATTCGCAGCCAGATCTTGCCGCTCCAACTGCTGCTGAGCGTCATGCTGTATTCCACTAGATTCTTTTCGCCAGCCTCATCGAAATTCTTGGTCATCACCGGTGATACAAACCCATCTTCACGCTGGTATGTGTAGGTGACCGTCCCGACTTTGCTGACCTTGATTTTTCCAACAAGAGTGATTTCAGTGGGACAGACACCGTTGTAAGAGGAAGGATTGATGGTGAAAGAAGCAGAAGTGACTGCAAATAATTGGGTGGTGGGGCTGGCAACTTTAATTTGAGCCCAAAAGGGTTTGTTATCATTTCCCAGGCCAAAAATAACACCATTTGCATTGCGGAGTTTCCAATTGGCTTTGTAGGTGTCAGGTTTGTCCGGTGCTTTGAGGTCTACGGATATATCCACAGTCTGTCCGGGCGCGACGCTGGCTGTGAGTTGTTTTGAAGCAGGGCCGTTCATGCTGGTACCGCTATCAAAAACAATTGCATAATTGGTGCTCCAAACACATGAACCGGTATTTTTCAACCGCCACGTTTTTGTAAATGTAGCGCCAGGTGCCATGACCGTGTCATCCGGGACGGTGACATCATCGATAAATTTGGCAGCATCACAGGGTAATGAAGTCGGTGTGCTGGTGGGAGCTTGGGTAGGGATGGGAGTGATGGTTGCTACAGCGATCGTTGGCTGCGGAGGAATGGCAGTTTCGATCGGCGGCATGGCGGTTGGCAGGACCGGCACAGGTGTATTTTCTTTTATCTTTGCTTCCACGGTTAAAGCCGCTGCCGTAAAGACGAAATTGGGATCTGATGTTGGTGTGCTATTCTTCTGTGGTAAATTACAGGCTGAGATCAATAGTACCGAAATCAGCATCACACTGAAATCAATTAATATTTTCTTCATTTCTCCTCCTCATTTTGGGTCGCCAGCCAGAAACTAGAATCAGGCTGCTTCCCAGGTCAATGGGTCTTTCCTTGTGTATTTTAACAAATTAAACTGCTTTGAGAAAGCATAGACATGAATAGGTACAGGAAGTGTGCCAAAGACATGATAATAATTTTTCTTGTGGTTTACATTTTGTTGTGACAAGACTTTTGAAAGTCCATAAATATTTGTTAGATGATGGGAGATAAGACGTTAGAAAAATGGAAAGCATTGTAGAGCCTTACAAAAGTCCTTGTTTGAGCGCGGTTGTTTTATCAGCTATGAAAGAGAAAGGAATAATCTTTTTTGTTTTTTATCAAGCTTTAGTGTATTCTTAATCTGTGGAGTATGATGATTATTGCAGCGAAAATACACGCACGTATGGATGACTTTGTTACCAGTCAATGGCGGTCCTCTTTTATAGCTCATTGCTCCGCACAATAAGAATTTAGAATTTCGCAAAAGGAGAAATAATGGCCTTTTTTGATCTTCCCTTGCCTGAATTGGAACAATACCTCCCGATCCGCAATGAACCACTTGATTTTGATGACTTCTGGCAAGCCACGCTTCTCGAAGCCAGACTTGTGCCCATAGAACCTCTTTTTCAAAAAGTGAATGAACCATTGCAATTTGTAGATGTTTTTGATGTTACGTTCCCCGGATATGGTGGGCAACCTATCCGCGGGTGGTTGTTACTGCCGCAAAATAGTCATGAATCTTTGCCTTGTGTGCTGGAATTTGTGGGCTATGGCGGGGGTAGGGGCCGAGCGCTGGAACATTTACAATGGGTAAATGCCGGCTTTGCCAATTTCATTATGGACACACGTGGTCAGGGTAGCAGTTGGTCGGAAGGTAATACGCCCGATCGCGATTCAGAGGCCCAGGGCGGCCAATTCCCTGGTTTTATGACACGTGGTATTCTAAGCCCGGAATCGTATTATTATCGCCGTGTATTTTGTGATGCGGCCAGAGCGGTAGAGGCTATTGTAAAACACGCTCAGGTTGACCCGACACGATTGGCAGTCAATGGCGGCAGTCAGGGTGGCGGAATTGCCATTGCGGCCACTGCACTGATGCCTGAAATTCAACTCGCTTTCGTGGATGTGCCTTTTCTATGTAATTTTCAACGGGCCATTCAACTCGTCAATAGCCAGCCATATCATGAGATCGTTCAGTATTTACGTGTTCATCGGGATCAGGAAGAGCAGGTTTTTAAGACACTGGCATATTTTGATGGGATCAATTTTGCCACGCGAGCCAAGGCCGAAGCTCTATTCTCAACAGCCTTGATGGATGAGACTTGCCCGCCATCGACTGTTTTCGCTGCCTATAATTATTGGGCTGGAAAGAAATCGATAAAAGTATATCCTTATAATGAGCATGATGGAGGGGGTATTCACCATCAGTATCACAAAATAAATTACTTGCGAAACTTGTGGTTTAAATAACTTTCAGGTATTTTTCTCAGGTCTAATGTAGACCTATCCTCTTTTTTACGCGTACTTTACTGAGTAAATGCTATTGACATGCTATCGTATCAGTAGGTCGATCAAGTGACCTGATCTTGAGAGTCAACGTGAAAGAGGCAGGCTGCAAATGACAAGTGTTCTGATTACGGACAATGCCGCATTTATGCGAGTACGGATGACGAATCTTCTTGTCGATGAAGGGTTCGCAGTTTTCCAGGCAAGATCAGGAATGCAGGCTGTCGAAATGTATCGTGATTTTAAACCAGATATAGTCTTGATAAATCTCAACTCGACCAATGCAGATGGATTGTCTTCGATCATTAGCATTCGTCAAATGGATCCAAAAGCAAAATTGATTGTACTTTCTTCGATTGGTCAGGAAGCAGAATTGATTGAAGCAATTCAAATGGGTGCCAGTGATTTCATTGTCAAGCCCATCAATCAACAGTGTTTATTCCACAAGCTTCATCATTTGGAGCAAGTTGGCGTGTAGATATTTGATAGTCAACCCTTGAAACGGTTGCAGGTTTACAGGCATTGGTAGGTTACACGAAAAAGACGATAGGAGAATTCATGGCAGTCAAATCTACCAGAGGTAAGGAACAGTTGGTTAAGAAACTAATGGCCTTCTTTAATGGTCTGGTTTGGGGCGTATAAAATCAATGGACACGGATTCGACCAATAATCTTAACTATGAATTGTTCTCACAAGCTGAAACAGATCTTTCTGTTAACTTTGAAAAATTAGAGCGAGAAGATATCGGATTGCGATTTCATATGAATGAGGAAACCCGTCAGGTAATGGTCTATGTAATTAACCGTGCTACCCAAAAAGTGATTCGAGCTATTCCACAAGAAAAGCTCATCAATTTGCAGGCCAGCGATTTACTGAACTTGTTGGCGAAGTAAAAAAATTTTTGATTGTTTATCCACCAGTATTAAGTTGCTCGAGCTGTTCGTGTTTTTGAGCGTGCATAACAAGTACTTTTGCTTGTATCTCCTCCAGGTAGTGGCCGCGCAGCGGATACCAGATCAGAATAATCGCACCAAGCACCATTGCAATCCCGGGTATCAGACCAGCAAATACCTTAATGCCAAAGATGGCATTCTCAGGTTGGTTTAGAAAAGGAAGTCCGCCATTTTGTTCTCGCGTGACAAAGTGGGTGGCTTCCAAAATAAAGGGAGAAAGCGCAATGGCCACCGATTGGGCTGGCTTGGTGAACAAAGCGTTTGTTCCAAAGAATGCGCCTTCCCGGCGAACACCAGAGCGAGTCTCATCCTCATCTGCTACCTGAGCAAAAAGGACATTGGTCAAAGTTTGCGGTCCGGCTAACCCAAAGCCTGCCAGTGCCAGACAAACTGGGATAAAGTCTGTCGGAACAATCATAATGGCTAACAATCCTGCAGCTGCGATTAGCAGCATGATTTGATGGCCACCGACAACGCCAAACCGGCGAGTAAAAACTTTGGTCATGGGCACGCCTATGATCAATGGAATAAAAAGCCAGGCAAGCAAAATCATGGTGTTAATTTTAACCACATAATCTGCCAGGTAGAAAATGGCCCCCACGATCAGCGATGACATCAGGATTGACATAAAATTTGCTGCTACTAGAATCAAGAAACTTCTACTTGAAAAAGTATATTTAATTGATTCACGAATACCGATTGGTTTATCCACGCGCGTGAACTCCGGTCTTTCATGAACCTTTAAGGTAGTTGCAATGATCATTAATGCACCGGCAATCCCTACCACGATCATGGCCATTTGCAATGGCAGAAAATTCAGCTCCATACCGGCTTTTGGGCGAAAAAGATCAGGAATAATAAATCCAAGCAAGGTCCCCAGTAAGCCAAATAAGGCAGCGGAGATTTGGAGGTCATTACGCTCACTATCCGATTCCGTTACTTCCGGCAGGAGTGAGGAATACACTAATCCCACAATCGTATAAGCAGTATCATATAAGAGCATGGAGACCAGCATCCACCAGAAAATGGCAATTTGCCCGGCACCCTGAGGAGCAAACCAAACCAGGATGAAAGTCAAAGCCAGGAAGGGTGCCGTAAAGCGCATGTATGGAATGCGACGACCAAGTTTTGAACGCGTATTATCGGTTACATATCCAAAGAGCGGGTCATTGATCGCGTTCCAGATGGCGTAAATAAGCATAGCAATTCCGATCCAGCGTGCGGAAAGCCCAAGGTAATCCTGATAAAAGATGGGTAATAAAGCCCCATAAATCCCCGAGATTATGGACATGCCAAACGAGGCTATGCCCCAAACAATTTTGTAACTGGTCCCATGTGTGACAGGATGTATGGAAGCCTTCGCCATTTTTACCTCCAATTTGGCACTTTAATTAGCATAAACTACACTTATTATGGATTATTGTGGATTGTCAACTTTTGGATGAAGAATAAATAATCCAAAATTTTCATTATGACATTATAGCTTTAGAAGTGAAAAAAAGCCGAAAATGATCGGAAACAAGTTAATCGGTTTGTGAAAAAATGTTATCATTACTCGTGTATGGAAAAGGAGTAATATTTTGACAACACTGGATGATCTCAGAAAAAAGTTGCCTTCACAGACCCAGGTAATATTTGATGCTTTTTGGGAACAATTACCATCGGCTGAAAAGAAGAACTTTTTGGAGTTGGTGCAAGCATTTCCCTCGAAAACTAATTTATTGCAATTATTACTCAAACTGGGTTCCAACCAGCTTAAAATGATGTTTGGCGACAAAACCCAGATTGCAATCATTGGCCCTGCCAATGTTGGAAAGTCTACTCTCTACAATCAATTTATTCAGCAAAAAGAAGATCGGGCAGTCGTCAGCCCGCTGCCCGGAACCACACGTGTCGTTCAAGTAGCGGATGCGGGATTATTTGCTGTGGTGGATACCCCCGGAGCTGATGCTATCGGTGAAGTGGGTGAAAAGGAACGTTCAGCGGCGCTTCAAGCTGCAGCCGATGCAGATATTCTAATCATAGTCTATGATGCAATTCAGGGCATTAAAGTTACCGAATTGGATTTGTTCCAACAAGTGGTTGCAATGCACAAACCCTATGTTGTCGTGTTGAACAAATGCGACCTTGTTCCGAAAGACCTGGCAAGTATTTTGGCTCATGCTGCCAAGCTTTTAAACCTCGATAAAGAACAAATCATTCCTATCTCCGCGAAAACAGGCAATCATATCAGTGACTTATTGAAGGCTATTGTCATTGCTGAGCCAGGCATAGTAGCGGCATTGGGTCAGGCACTGCCGGAATACCGCTGGCAGCTGGCCTGGCGGGCGATTGCTTCCGCTTCCTCGGTTTCAGCTGCCATTGCCTTGACCCCACTGCCAATCATCGACTTTTTACCCCTGGTGATTACTCAATCGGTAATGGTACTCAGTATTGCCCGTATTTACAACTATAAAATTACCCCATCCAGGGCTCGCGAACTGGTGGTTTCATTTGGGCTTGGTTTTTTGGGGAGGACATTATTTTATGAATTAAGCAAATTTGGAGGTGTGCCTGGCTGGATTGTATCAGCTGGGGTAGCTGTTTCCATGACGGTGGCTATGGGATATGCCGCTGCCACCTGGTTTGAAAAAGGTGAACGTCTGACTCAGGAATCACTGCGTGTGCTTTCAAAAAATCTGTCAAAAAATATTGTCGCTTCATTAAAGAAAGCCGGTAGCAGCAAACCCGGTAAGCGGAAGTTGCAGACGATGGTAACAGAAATTTTGGCGAACTCCAAATTGGGTCTGGATCGCACTTTAATGGAGTCTGCAAGTGAAGAGATCGCGTTGGAAGAATCTCCTGATTTATAAGCTGGTCACTCCATTGCGCGCCACGCAAAATGATCTGCAGATGAATGGTGGTGATTTTTTCACGATCGTTCTGATAATACAAAGGTTATTTTTCACCGTTAAAACATCCAAGCATTCCCCATTTTTACAGACCTTTACTGATTGGGTTGTCAGTGCGGGCGCAGCGAAGCAATCTTTCTCACATAGGACAGGATTGCTTCGTCGGGCGTTACGCACCCTCCTCGCAATGAAAGTTAGTCATCAGTTGCCATCGCTTTCAATTGAAGTGAGTAGGGTGGGTCGTTGACCCACTAAATAGCGGAATAAGAAGATTAGCTTGGTTTTAGAATAGATAATTTGCGTATCATTTCAAAAATTAGGGGCAGAGTGTTTTTAGACGGGCGATCGCCCGTCTAAAAACACTCCTCAACTCCGTTTTATTGAAAAGATACTAATTTTCTTATCTATTATTTTCAGTATTTACATTTTGATGGTCTAAGGTGACATAAAAATGGTGGGTTCTATCAGCCTAAGTCGGTTGATGGGCGAAGCATCCGCGATGGGAATGTTTTTAGCGAATGGAAATGATTCCCGGATGCTTCGCCCTTACGAGAGATCTCATCTGGAAGGATCATCATACAACCGGGCGGAAACCGTTTTGCATTTTTATTTCTCAAGTTGGTTCGTAACGCACCAAACCATCACTACTTTTTGTTATGAGCAGCGCAGTGAAGCAATCTTTCTTACATAGGACAGGATTGCTTCGTGGGGCGTTACGCACCCTCCTCGCAATGGCTGTTACCCATCAGCTGCCATCGCTTTCAATTAAAGTATCAAAATAGAAAAGGATTTTTTCCCAATAGTAGTTATTCGCTAATAAAACTTAACCCGACCATATTAACGAATATTTTCATAACACGACGGCTATCGACGTTTCATCTCTGCCTGTTTTGGGTTTAATTGAATTTCTAACTAATCATCTCTGGCATTAATAGCATACCTGAGGAAGGCGATAACCGCTAAGGTATTTACCACGGTTTAGCTGCTATGATTACAGTTCGGAAGCTAGCAAGTTAATCCGGGTTACGCTGTAATTTAAAGTTAATCCCAATGCCCAACATTCTTCCCGGGCAGTTCTGCACATCTTGCAGATACCTGTCCGATTTTATTTAATTTCCAGACCGCCAAACAAAACCGTGCCACTGACAATCAAGTCGGGTGTAGATTTGGCTGATATGCCGGTTTTGCGCTTGTCTTCGCTTCCGCCGAAAAGCGCGACTACATTCAAGTGCACGTTCCAATCTGCTGGGACATAAATTTCTATGCCACCAAACAGAGTGGTTGTTTGCAAATGTGCTGGTGCATTGACAACTGCGGCTTGATTCAGGTCAATCTTTAGAGCACCGAATATGGTCGTCAATTCGCCGTTTTGGAAATCTTGGGTGGTGATCATTTTTTTCTGGTCACTAAAGGCAGAAAATGCATTGAAGTTTGATCCTGATTCTTCACTTGAATTGGAACCGGCAATCCCATGCCGAAAAATAATGGATAGCCCAACTAAAATCAAGACAGTAGGCCAAATCAAGTTGCCGAATGTGCCCCAAGCGATGAAGCCCAAAGTAGCCGATAATAAATAACCACCTATTAGAATCATAATTATTGGCCCAACCCAGGCTCGCCATTGATTGATGAAAAGCTGATAAATACCGAGTAAGATCAACAGTCCGGGTAAATAGCGCCAAAATTGAAATCCAACCAGATAACCTAAATTTTGTGCCAAGAAAAGCAGCCCAACTGCAATGATAACCAACCCCCAGAAAATTTGATTAAAATGATTATTCCTCTTCATTCATATCCTCCTCAGCAGCAGTATTTTTCTCGAAATAAGGTTTTAATAAAATGCTTGCACCCACCAGAATAAGCAAAATTGGCATTAGTGGCAAATTAATGGCCAGAATATCAGCAATGCCACTAAACAATGCGATTGTCCCTAAAAAGAAGGTAAAGCCGCTCATACGGATTCCATTAAGCTTTCGCGCTAGGTTAAGTCCCAGCATGGTTACTCCTGCAGCAATAAGCCAGGCACCTTCAGGTATCCAGCGATCAGGAATCAGCCACAAGCCACCAATGAGTATCAGGAAAGCACCCCAACTAATGTTCTCAAGGCGTTTGTTTAGTGTATGTTTGAGAGGTTGTTCTTCCATCAGATTTCTATTTCTTTTTTATATATCATAATTTATATACGCAGGAAGTGCAGTTTTGGTTGCACTTTTTAAATTTGCTTGATTCAACACCATTTCATAGTACACTTAACAATATAATTGTACAGAGTATAACTACAAACGAAATTATTAAAGTAGTGTAAACTATTTTCTGTAAATTACTGAACCTTAACAAAAGAGTGTAGGTCAGGTTATCCTAAAGTTTGCAAAAACCAAAAAAGGAGAACAGAATGGCCTACAACAATGATTTTACACTACCGTCGGAATATTTAGAGTTAATTTCAGAGCAAGGAATGGAATACTTGCCAGAATTACTGCGGATCATGATCAACGCAGCAATGCAAAGGGAACGGGAGAAATATTTAGGAGTAGAAAGATATGGGCGCAGTCCAGAGCGGCAAGATTATGCTAATGGATACAAACCCAAAACGGTAAAAACGCGAGTAGGAGAAGTGACCTTTGATATTCCACAAGTGAGGAATGGTGATTTCTATCCCCAGGCTTTGGAAAAAGGCAGAAGAAGTGAAAGAGCGCTCAATATAAGCATGGCAGAAATGTATGTGCAAGGGGTATCCACACGCAAAGTAAGTGCAATCATCGAAAAATTATGTGGCACACAGCTATCTTCGACACAAGTCAGTCGAATAGCAGCACAGATGGATGAGAAGCTGGCAGAATGGCGCAATAGTTGCTTGGGAGAAATCATATATTTATATCTGGATGCTCGTTATGAGAAAGTACGTCGAGATGGGCAGGTGCGGGATGCCGCAGTGCTAATAGCCATGGGGGTAACGCCTCAGGGGAAACGAAAGGTTTTAGGGGTTTCCATATCATTAGGAGAACAGGAGGTTCATTGGCGCGAGTTTATGGAAAGCCTGCTCAAACGCGGGATGCGAGGAGTCAAATTGATCATCAGTGACGATCATTCGGGCTTGAAAGCCGCCCGACAGGCTGTTTTTGGCGGTATTCCTTGGCAGCGCTGTCAATTTCATTTGCAGCAGAATGCCCAAGCTTATATTCCAAAACAAGAATTAGAAAAGGAGGTGGCTGACGATATTCGTACTGTTTTTACTGCCCCGGACCGGGCAAGCGCAGATCGCTATCTCGCTGATATTGTTAAGAAATACGAGAAAACAGCTTCCAGGCTCTCCACCTGGATGGAAATAAACTTACCCGAAGGAATGATGATCTTTTCCTTTCCCCCTGATCATCGCCGCCTAATTCGCACCACTAATAGCCTTGAGCGCCTAAATCGTGAAATAAAGCGAAGAACACGAGTGGTAAGTGTATTTCCAAACGAAGCTTCGTGTTTGCGGCTGGTAAGTGCGATTTTGTTGGAGATTAGTGACGAATGGGAAACAGGACGTACCTATCTTGATCTTTCTGGGGGGACGTAGCCGTAGTAGTAGGCTCTTAGCTGTGGATATGTGGGCAATAGCGAAGCGGTGTCCACATATCCACAGCTCATCGTTTTCACTGTACCTTAATAAACTTTTCGGATAACTTGTTTGAATTTACAGAAAAATTGTTGCGTAATCATTATTAATAAAACTTAACTTTTTACAAGTTATTAAAAAGCATTTCTAGGTATTGTTAATTTACCTACCCTGAACCTGGTAGCTGTCGCAAAAATAGGGATTTAGAATGAAATTAAGGGATTTTTTATTATCGCCAGCGATAAATAAAATGGGTTTGTGGCTGGGTGAACATACGCCCCAATCTGTTGGTTATTGGATTGCTCGAACAGCAGCCGGGATTATTGCAAGAAGAACAAAATCCGATCAGGTGCGTGCTGTCCGACTTAATCAATGGATGTTGAGTGATCAGACCCTGGACAGTGTTGCTCTTGACGTAGCTGTTAAGAAAGTCTATTTGGCTTACAGTCGTTGCATGTACGATTTTTATCATAATATGCGCAACCCTGAAGCGATCCGGAAATTGGTTAAATTTGATGATAATTTTAGACAGTTTATGGATGATTCAAAATCCGGCAAGCAGGGATGTCTTGGACTTCTAATGCATGTGGGTGGCTATGATTTGGCCGGTTATGCGATCGCTTTACAGGGCATGAAGCCACAGATACTGTCTTATCCCAACCCCAACGAAGGTTATAAATATCACAATGAATTACGCGAACGCCAGGGGTTGCATGTAACACCACTTTCCATGGAAGCCTTGCAAGAAGCATCACGCTTTTTAAAGAACAATGGAACTGTTATCACAGGTATTGATCGTCCCTGGGCAGCCACCAATTACCATCCAAAATTTTTTGGTTATGAAAGTGATATTCCGGTGACAACAATCCAGTTGGCAATTCGCACGAATGTTCCTGTGGTCACAATAGCCTGCGTGCGTCAGAGTGATGGAACCTATATTTTGCAAGCATCACCGTATTTGGAAATGAAGCCGTATAAGGATCGCGAAGAACTATTAATTAAGAATACAGAGATGGTATTGGATGTTGCTGAACCTTATCTCAGATCGGCCCCAGAGCAATGGTCAATGTTTTACCCGGTTTGGCCGCAACTTTTACAAAGTATGCCATAATATCTGCAAGGGAGTTACTAAATGACTGACACACAAAATAAAGAGCATACCCGCGTGAATAAAATCCTGTTAGGACCATTAGAGCGCCCCGCTTTGGCCTGGCTGGCAAAAAAAATGCCGGCCTGGGTTACTCCGGATCTCTTGACAATGACAGGTTTTGCCGCGACTCTCTTGATCGCCGCCAGTTATATTCTGGCACATCGCAGCGCTGCATTTCTGTGGCTGGCAAGTTTTGGCATTGTGCTTAACTGGTTTGGGGATAGCCTGGATGGTACTTTGGCCCGTTACCGCAAAATCGAACGCCCTCGCTACGGATTTTTTATTGATCACGCAATGGATGGATTGGGTGAAGTCATAGTAATGATGGGCATCGGTCTTTCACCTTACGTTGATTTTCGGGTAGCAATGATTGCACTGGTAGGATATATGTTGATGGCCAACCTGGTTTACATCCTTACATATGTAAAAGGTGAATTCCGCATTTCATATATCGGCTTAGGGCCGACAGAAGTGCGCCTGATTTTAATTATCACCAATATTTTGATTTTCTTTTTGGGTAACCCCAGTATTGCCACTCGGTGGGGAGTGTTCTCGATCTATAATGTTGTCTTGGTTGGCCTGGCTGTGCTTCTATATAGTATCTATATTGTCGTCACCTACACCAACGCAATTTCAATTGCAAAAGAGGAAGCGAAAGAAAAAGGATAGATCAGGAGTAGGCTGAGTTTTTATCAATATCAATTGATAGTAAGACCAATTCTGGCCTTAAGAACCAGCTCTCATGTTGCCAGAAGTTGATACCGGATTGGTTCTGGGCATAGACATGGATATGACAGCGTTCGATACCGGCAGATTGCAAGGCTTGCAAGCAGCGCAGCACAAGCTGGCGGCCAATCCCTTTTCGCCGGTGCGTATCAACAACCGCCAGGTGATAAATCGCGCCGCGGCGGCCATCATGCCCACATAACACTGCGCCGACCAAGCGACGGTTTTGACGAGCTACGAACGATAGAACCGGGTTACGAACCAAAAAACGTTCAATTTGATCGATTTGATCCGCAGCGCTGAGACCAATATTCTCGGTTGATTTCCAAAGCGCGCTGACCTCGGGATAATCCGCTAATTCCATATTTTGGTATAAAATGTCCGTCATTAATTGTGTTGCATCCTTAATCTTCTGCGAGCAGCTCCTTCTCTTCAATGTTCTCGGGCAGGCCTTCTTTGTATGCCTGGGCGAAGAGAGGAAATGTAACCAGGGTTGTATAGAATCCGAAAAAGCTAGCGATGAACGGTACGATGATGCAGAGTATTACTGTGTAGTAAGCCAGATACACCACCACGGTTAATATCTGTGTGAACCCGACTGCGACAATAAATACGAACAAAAAACCCGCCAGATTGTCTCGAAAAATCCGCCACCATTCTATAATGGCAAAGGCAGCTGCGAACCTTTTTTTGTGAATCATGTGCATCAACGCTGGTGGGGTAACCAATCCTTCCAGGAAGAGCAACAATATTCCAAGAGCGATGGATGCTATCATTAAAAGCAGACCGAAGAAATAAAAAATGATCACTATCCCAGGTTCATTACCACCGGAAGTCTGAGCAATCATTGCAAATAGCGAGAGGAAATATGAGCCTGTTCCAACCATGAAAATAAGCAAGGCAGGAATGCTGTAAATCAGGATTACCGCTGACATCTTAAACCCCTCGACAAAAAAATCGCCCCAATTATCCCATTCAGGGAGAGCCAGTTCGCCATCTCCATCAATGACATTGCGGGCAATTCTGGCTGCATAACCGACTATGATAATGGCTGGAATAATGGGGATAATAAAATTTGCAAAGATGAGCAAGCTTCCGATCAGTAATTTATTGCCAGCTTTGGGATCTTGAAATGGGTAAGTAAAAAGAGTTTTCATTGGGGTAATTGAAAACATTTTCATTGTTTTCTCCTCTTTATGACACCTGGTTGTAAATGGTGGAGTTACGGATAAAAGGAAATGATAAATTAATTATAAGCGAATCTAAAAAGTCCGGTCTATTGCAAGGCAATTTATTTGCATAAGAAAAACAAAAACATGCGGTTTTTGCCACATGTTTGTTGTTTTTATGGTGATAAAGCCGTATTGATCTATTGAGATGCTTCAGCCTATCTATTTGGAATACGGCCGTTGGAAAACAAATACATCCGCCTCACCGTGGGCGATCGTGTTAAGTTCCCAACCATGCATTGCCTGGTTGGTGATCAAGTCACCAATGTAGGTCTGATGGCCGTCTTGTAACATGCAGACTAGATCAGACGTGCTTTGATCCCATCCGCAACGAGCAGTAATAGTCAGATATTCCACCGTTTGTGGGACTATTTTTTCTATAGCTGGAATTTCACCAGCATCTTTAGCTTTTGGCTTGCAACCGCTAATTGCGGTAACGGCCAGGATCAGAACTAATAGACCAATCCAATACGAACGTTTCATCGCTTGCCTCCTCTTGAATAGTTAACCTTGTATCTAAAGGAGCAAGTACTATGCCAGCCTGAGCAGGAAATTATGACCTGGCTATGGTTGATGAAATGAGTTGAGCTTAAGAACAAGATCATCCAGCTCAATCTGGGTGAGAAATCCCTCGGCAGCTCCACGTGCACCGATTTTATAGGATGCAAATAGCATGGCACGTTCCAGTGACTTTTGTGGACTCAATCCCTGGAGAAATCCATCCAAAAAAGCAGAAAAGAGCGCGTCACCAGCCCCAATTGTGTTGACAATCGGCCGGGTGCTTACAATTGGAAAATGCTCAAGCTTCTGCTGTTGGCGGATACCTAACAAAGCGCCTTCAGCCCCCAAACCGATCACACATAAGGGAGTTTGGAAACGTGACCATAGCTGCCGGATAAGCTCTTGCGGAGCAAATGCCAGGTTCTCATGACTGCAGAAGAGAATATCCGCATACTGTATAAAATCCCGGTTGTATGCATCTTCCAGATCGCGAATGGCGTGCACATCACAGGCAATCGGGATGTTCCTGGCTTTTGCCAGCGGTAGCAGTGGTCGTGAGAAATTGATATTGGATAACACACAGATATCACAACCGGCAGATTTTTCTTCAAATGTCTGCGCGGGATAGGTCTGATCCTGAATATCTTTTAAATCAGTATAAATCTGGCGATTTCCTTGAGAATCGTAAAGGACGATTGATTGAGCAGTTTTTTCAACCAGCGAGAGAATTCCGACTTCTGAAAGTCCAAGTTGGTTATACGTTTGGCGAATTATGTCGCTATAAAAATCGGATCCAATGATGGAAAGAAGCTGCACTTGATTGCCGAGGGTTGCCAATGCTTTGCTGATATTAAAGCCCACCCCGGCGACTGTTGTGTTGATTTGATGAAAAGGATAAGTAACCGGAAAATAGGGAATAGGAAATTGATCCACACGTAAAGTGGTTTCGATATTTATTAACCCGGATACCAGAACTGTGCTCATTTACTAAAGTTGTAAATTAATTAATCCAGCGAATTTGGCCGGTTTGAGAAGCATCATAGCCTTCGATGGCATCAATTGCATTATGAGCTTCCTGGGTAGCCAGCCATGCGATGAAATCTTTTACGGCCGGTTGTTGTAGTATTTCGAAGGGGATAACCAGCTCAAAGCATTCAGAAGTCAGGTCTACAAAACCAAGATCAAAAGCGTTGGCGGCTGCTTTCAGACCGATTCCGGTATTGGCATGGTCGTCCACTATGCTGCGCGCGACATCGGTATGAGTAAATTTATCGTTGTTATAACCTTGAATAAGACCGGTAGGAATGGAAAGATCGTGTAATCGTGAATCCAACCAAACCCGTGTACCTGAGCCGGATTGGCGGTTAACAAAACGAATCTCAGGTCTCACCAGGTCATGAAGGCCGCTAATATTTAATGGATTTTCTCGCGGCACAATTAAACCAAGCTGGCGCTGGGCTAAGGTAACCAGGGCAGTCTTTTTCCCAGGCAGAATACGCTCAATGTAAGGAATGTTATAGTCCTGGCTGACCTCATCCCACAGGTGTGAGCCAGCGATATCAGCTTTTCCTTCCGCCAAAGCAATTAAACCACCCAAACTGCCCCCAAATTGTAAAGAAAGCTGGAAGGAGGGCAGGATTTCACTAAAATGAGCGGATATCCATGCGATTGCAATATCATTGCTGCCGGCATAACGGATCACATTTTCTTGGGTGGATTGAATCTCTTTTTTGACAACCCGCCAGCGATCGAGAGCCATGCGCATGGCCAGCTCAATTTCATTTTGGGAATAACCCGCGGAAATTGATTCCAGCAGGAAGTTTTCCGTGCGATTAAAGAGCGTTGCGCGTCGTAAGGGCATTATTTCTTTTAATTCCGGGACAGTGGCTACGTGGGTACCCTGACCGGGACGTGATTGGATCAAGCCTTGTTTGGCTAATATTTTATAAGCGCGCTGAACAGTTCCCGCTGTGCAATTCCAGAAGGTGGTCATATTGCGAACGGTAGGTAATTTTTCGCCCGGTTTACGCGTTCCTGCCAGGATTTCCTTCCGTAAGGTTTCTGCTATTTGTTGGTAAAGGTAGGTTTCATCCACCAGGGATTCCTCATTCGATTGGAATCAGCCAATATCCGTCTTTATCACCTTCAGCTGTCCAACCTGTCAAACTGCTGTTAACTGACTTTACTTTCCACCAGGTCCATCCTTGTGCGCAAGAAGGACCTTCCAAAATCTCGACTTCGCCGCCTGGATCAATGTAACCAATAATGTTGGAATCGATGCTGGGTTTATCACGGACGCGATTTGGTAACGGTGGGTCAAGGGCGATTTTGGCATTCATACCGGGTTGAAGCTGAGAAAGGTATGGAGAATCCGGGCAAGCTTGCCAAGGTTGAATAGTAGGGCTTGGCGCCAGCGTTTCTGTGACGGTTGGTACCTCTGTGATTTCCGTTATAGCAGTTTCAAGCAGCGGCAAGCGGGTGGAAAGCGGCGCCAGCGTTAATGTTGGAACAATGATTGGCACCTGATTTGCATTTCCATTACCAGGTTTGATAAAGCGCGGAATTAAGTTGATAGCAGCCAAAACACAAGCAGTCAGGGCAACGATGGCCAAAACAATCACAACCCACAGCAAGTTGCGTTTGCTGTGAGTCTCCACTCGTTGGGGTGCATAAATTGGGAGGCCTTTTTCAGGGCAGTATTCAGTCGCAGCCGTATGATAGAGACCGCAATGAGGACAACGCACCATGGGTTCCACTATTGTTTGTTTCCACCTTTGGTTGAATTAATATATTGCAGACTTTAATAATTCTACTACTTTATCCATTTTAATACTGGGAAGGTGTTAAAAAGAATTTTTTGTAATAAAGGCGAAAGAGCAACGAATTTATACCTAAAAGTATATTGAAAAAATTCGAGCAGCTCCTTCACCTGTTTAGAAACCTATTTTTCTGCAATCTTTCTGGAAGAAATAAGATTGTGTGGTGAGGTTAGATCATGATTATTGATTTGTTTCACAAACAGTGACCAGCACGAGTGGTCGCCGGCGTGTTTCACTATAAAGTGCATTCCGTACCGCTTTTTCCACGTCTTTTTGCAAGTTGCCGTTGGCGTGTGCCAGCGCATCCTGAATTTTAACGCGTGTGATTGTTTTCAACTCTTCTTCATCACGGCTCATTAAGAATCCGCGTGTGTTAATCTGTGGTTCGCAGGAAAGCTTGCCTTTTGAACCGAATATCAGGTTGACCATGACAACACCTTCCTGTGCCATCATCTCACGTTCGCGCATAACATCGGGGCTGATGTCACCCACATTAGCGCCATCCACGAAGATGTAACTGCCGGGTACGGAAGCGCCCATGCGCATTTTGCCTTCTGAAAACTCAACGGATTGGCCGTTTTGAACCACCGAGATATTTTCTTCAGGAATGCCAATCTGCTTTGCCAGGCGGGCATGCTGCACCAGATGGCGCAGCTCACCATGAATTGGAATGAAATACTTGGGATTGGTAAGATGCATCAGTAACTTCATCTCTTCCTGGCTGGCGTGACCAGAAACATGCACCGGTGCGATTGCTTCATAGATCACATTGGCACCTCGCTCAAAAAGGCGGTTAATCGTGCGGCTGACTGCTTCCTCATTGCCAGGGATGGGATGCGATGAGAGCACAATCGTATCGCCTTGAATTACATCAAAACTGCGGTTACGACCAATCGCCAGACGACCTAAAATGGAAGTTGGTTCGCCTTGTGAGCCTGTGCACATGATAACAATTTTGGATTTCGGCATGGTTAAGGCTTGATCCAACGGAATGATCAATTCATCTGAGACCTCGAGATAGCCGAGTGTACGGGCAATTTTAGCGTTGTCTTGCATGCTGGTGCCGGCGAATGCCATTTTCCGATTAAACTTAATGGCTGTATTGGCGACCTGCTGCATGCGTGAAACCAATGAAGCGAAGCTGGCAATAATAATGCGATCTTTTGCTTCGCTAAAAACCTTTTCGAGCGCCGGTTCAATGACCCGTTCAGAGGGTGTCCAACCAGGGCGTTCCGCATTGGTGGAATCTGCCAGAAGTGCCAAAACACCTCGTTTGGAGAATTCTGCCAGTTTGGCATAATCGCTTGGCCAGTTATCGGCTGGTGTATGATCAAATTTGTAGTCACCAGAGTGGACAACTAATCCCGCCGGTGTTTCAATGCCCAGACCAATCCCATCCGGAATGGAATGACAGACGTGAAATGTATCAACACGGAAATACTTGCCAATTTGGATAGTATCCCCGGCTTGAATAGTATGCAGATCTGCCTTTTCCAGCATACCGCCACGTGAGAGTTTGTTCTCTAACAAACCTCGGGTAAGCGGGGTGGCATAAATAGGTGCCTGGATTTCATCCAGAACGTGGCGGATTGCGCCAGTATGATCTTCGTGACCATGGGTAATGACAATGCCTTTTACCCAATCACGCTTATTTTTTAAATAGGACAGATCGGGGATGATGTAGTCAATCCCTAACATGTCGTTTTCTGGAAACATGAGCCCGGTATCCACAATCAGAATCTCGTGATTGTATTCGTAGACCATCATATTGCGGCCGACCTCGCCCATTCCTCCCAGAGGAATAATACGTAAAGTATTAGATTTCATAAATATTGTTTTCCTTTATTTTATTAATGTGCTGATTTTGATTTCAATAAATTTCACAGATAATCTGTGTTAAGTTCAATTTAAAAATTACAAATAAAAAACCCGGGTATGGATCACAGCCGGGGTTTGTGCTTACAAAAAACCAATAATTGGAACCAAGTAAACTTTCTCTCTGTAATAAGCCTGAAGTTCAGGCTGACTTCCACATTTTTCAATTAGGAAAATTGTATCATATTGGATTGGATTTGTCAAAATTATTGAGAATATTCAGGCAATTTCAAGAGGATTTCACTATTTTGATACTTTAATTGAAACCGATGACAGTGAGCAGGGTGGGTCAATAGCCCACCAAATAGCTGGGAACGAAGGTTATCTTGGATTTAAAATAGATAATTTGCCATCTTTTTTTTTAGTATTCACATCTTGATGAAACAACGGGACATAAAAATGGGGGATCGACCAGTTTGAGCTGACAGATGGGCGAAGCATCCGCGATGAGTATGTTTTTAGAGGATGAAATGGTTTCCCGGATGCTTCGCCCTTACAAGAGATCTCACGCGAGAGAAACATAATACGGCAGGCTTAGAGTGTTTTCCAAACGCACCACATCTTTATGTTATCAGTAGTTGGCACATGGGCGAAGCATCCGCGATGAGTATGTTTTTAGAGGATGAAATGGTTTCACGGATGCTTGGCCCTTACAAGAGATCTCACGCGAAAGAGACATAATACGGCAGGCTTAGAGTGTGTAACGTCCAACGTAACAATTCTGTCCCTTGCGTAAGAGATTGCTTCACTGCACTGGTAATGACAACAAGTAAGTAGTATCTGAAAGAAGAGAAAATGTGTGAATGTTGTGATGTAGAAAAATAATATTATAAAATCAGGACAATTGTCAAAAAATCACCGTCATTCATCCGCAGGTCAATTTGCGTAGCCTGTATCGGCGTGACCAGTTTATAAAATGGCTAGAGCGTTGTAAATTCCAGAAACGGGGGGTTAAGCGGCACTTAATCCAATGTGATCAGGCCCAGGTGTAAGTAGATTTTTTTTTATCTAATCTTTTTAGAATACTGATCGCACTCTGCCCTTCGAGTGAAGGTATCACAAGCTCAGCCGCACCGACGCGTTCCACTGGCCCCAACCCAACAGCCAGCATTCCGGCTGCGTGGGCTGCCTCAATACCAGCAGCGGCATCTTCCAGGACTAAACAAAATTTTGGATCCAAGTCTAATGCCTTGGCTGCCAGTAAAAATAAGTCCGGCGCGGGTTTAGAGCGCGCCTGGGAGGATCCATCCACGACTCCATCGATCAGATCGCCAATTTGAAGAAGTTTGATCACCAACGCGGCGTTTTTACTGGCTGAAACAATCATACGCTTCAAACCCATTGAAGCCAGTTCGATTAAAATCTCACGAGAACCAGGCAGCACGTTGGCCGGTGTCAATTTCTTAATATAGTCAACATAATACCGGTTTTTTCTTTCCATTAATTGTTGAGCCTCTTCCTCCGTTACTGTCTTACCCTGTAACAGCAGTGCCAATGATTCCCGTCGCGAAACACCCCGTAGCGCTTCATTTTGTTCCCGATTGAAAGGTATCTGTAAATCTTCTCCGAGCCGTTTCCAGGCCAAAAAATGAAACTCAGAGGTATCGGTTAAAACTCCATCCAGATCAAATAAAAAAGCACGAATCATGTCTCCGCGTACCTTTCTGGCCGAAGATCAACTTTTATTTCTTCCCCACGCCACCGAAATTTAAACGCCAGGCGTTTCCATGTGGGTGGAAGCTGTGGGTTAAGACTCCAGCCATCATTTTCATAGCGTAATCCTGCAAATCCAAAAACAACAGTTTGCCAAAGCCCACCCGCTGACGCGGCGTGAATGCCATCTTCGGCGTTTCCTCGCAGGTTGTCTATATCGGTGAAAGCCGCCTGGAGAAAGTAGGCATACGCCTGGTCTACCATTTGCAGCCGGCTTGCAACAATGGATTGAATTGATGGGCCCAATGAGGAACCGTAGGTTAGATCAGTGCGTTCAGTATAAAATTGATAATTTTTTCTTATAACATCCAGATCGAACTCATCCGGAAAGAGATTCATCAACATGATTACATCAGGCTGCTTGAGGATCTGAGTTTGATTCGTTTTTTCAATCCCTAACATTCCCTGGATCGATTCTTTGCGCCCTTCCAATGCTTTGAGGTCAATGTATTGGAGCGCAAAATAACCATCGAACTGTTCCACCAGTTTTGTGTCCGCGTCAAAGGGACGATAAATTTTTTCTGCGATTTTCTTGAATTGATCAATGTCATTTTCATTCAATTCCAGAAGAGCGAATAAACGAGTCGCGGCAAGCGGGTCATGCTTTTTAAGCCACTTAACCAGCTGCACTGCCAGCTGCAAATGCCAATGCACCAGATAATTTGTGTAGGCATTATTATTTACATGATCATGGTTTTCGTCCGGACCAATTACTTTATTAAACTCATAGCGCTCTTTTTCTTGATTCCATTCCGCCCGGCTTACCCAGAAACGGGCTGTATCCAGAATAATCTCCGCGCCCCGTTTTACCATGAAATCATCATCACCGCTCACAATCCAATACTGCCAGATTGCAAAGGCAATATCGGCTGATATATGAATTTGTATATCGCCAGTCCAGATGCGAATTAATTTGGTAGGATCATCCGGATTCGGTACCCAGGTCGGTGTAACCTCGCGCCCGCTGCCTGCACTTTCCCAAGGAAATTGTGCGCCCTCAAAGCCATTCGCCTGCGCTTTTTCACGTGCACCTGGCAGGTTATGGTACCGATATGAAAGCAAATTGCGGGCAATATCGGGCTGGGTGAATGTAAAATATGGCAAGATAAAAATCTCGGTATCCCAAAATGAATGACCGCGATAGCCGTACCCACTTAAGGTTTTTGCTCCGATATTGACATGCTCATCATAACGGGAGGCAGCAATTAATAAGTTGTAAAGATTAAAACGTAATGCCAGTTGTGCTTTTTCATCCCCTTCAATAATAACATCCGATTTATTCCAATTTTCTTCCCAACAAAGTACATGCGGGTTCCATAATTCATCCCAGGCTGCTTTCGGCAGTGCTGCCAATTTATTCTTTGCCATTTCTAACGGATCATTTACGTCGCGGCTGGTAAAAATTGCAGCCACTTTTTCGATCTGAAGTGGGTGGCCGGCTGTTAAAGTGGTTTTTAAGCGTAGTGTAGGACAGCCAGTGACGTCCCAAAAATCGCTTTCCAGCGCTGTTTCGCCAACAATTTGCAGTCTTTCTGCCATACCAGCAACAATTTTGGTTGACTTTGTTTTCAACTTTAGCCAAATGGTCTGGTCTTCAAAGCCCTGCCCGAGCCATTCCCAATGTTTGTAGTTGAGATTATCAGTGTTTGCATTTAATCCGCTCCGAATCTCAAGGGTTCCATTGTAATCTTGCGCGATAATGGTTACCTGCATACATGTTAAATGCACATCCGTAAAGCTTACAAAGCGCTTGAATTCCAAGCTGGTTGTCAATCCTTTTGGGCTACGCCAAAGCACCTTTCTGTTCAATAAACCATTTCTTAAATCAAGGCTGCGTCCAAACTCCAATAATTGCCCGTCCGTCATGCAAAAACGCTCTCCCGCCAGGATAATTTCAATATTTAACCAATCCGGGAAATTTACCAATTCGGTGAAAACAATGGGCACATCATCAAAAACGCCATGAACAAAAGTGGTTCGTTCCTCGCCGGGGTAGCGTTCCTCAAACGCGCCACGGGTTCCCATGTAACCATTGCCTTGCATAAAAACAGTCTCATTGTGTTGCAATTTTAATGGGCTAAATGAAGTTTGTTGCAATGTCCAGAGTTTATCCATAATTTCTCCCATATTAAAATATCTAACAATAATTTCCAATTAACCAAATCTGGCAAAATTCAGTATTTCTTTTAAATCAACAGTGGCTAAAGCGATTAAATGGTCTGCCGCTCCATAGTAAACATACAACAGATTGCCAACAACCAGATTGGCTGAAGAAAAGACTACATTGGGCACGTCGCCCTTAATTTCCCAGAGCTCAACGGGTTCAAAAATGAAATCGCCAGGTCGGTGAATTACAACGGCTGGATTTTCCAAATCAAGCAGACACGTTCCCAGGCGGTAGGTATGAGTTGAATCGTAGGCATGATAAATAATTAGCCAGCCAAATTCGGTTTCAATCGGCACGCCTCCGCCCCCAACTTTTAATGAGTCCCATCCATTTTCAGCACGGGGACCGAATAATGGACGCATCCACTCTTCTGGCCAGACTTTTAAATCTTCGGATTCGGCCAACCATATATTAGGAGAGCGACGGTGTAGGAGCGCGTAACGCCCATTGATCTGACGAGGAAATAGAATATGATCTTTATTGTCTTCACCGACAACCAGAGGTCCCAATCTTTCCCAGGTGATCAGATTCTCGCTTTTGGCGAACATCGGGATCACCCCCCCTCCCAAATGAGTCGGTTCCCCCTGACCATAAAATTCAGAGCCATAGGCAGTGTAGGTCATATAAAAAGTGTTGCCTAATTGTGTTACTCGCGGGTCTTCAATACCACGCGCATCCCTGGCATCTTGTGGAACGAAGATGGGGTCGCGCATGCGATTCCAGTGAATTCCGTCTTCACTTACGGCATAGCCGATGCGGCTGATCCAATCCAGCCCCTGCGCACGATAATGCATATGAAATAACCCATTGTGGTGAATGACTGCGGGGTTAAAGACATTATACGATTCCCATGCAGATGTAGGATCAGGAAGTAAGAGGGGATTGGCTGGATGACGTGTTAGTCGCATAGATCCTCCGATAGTCCATGTTTTTCAACAATTTTTTTCTAAAAATTAAATTTCTAAATTACTTTTTATAATTTTCTTGCCCTGTTTTGTTTTTTCCAGGCAACTGATCACAGTCAGATTACTGGCACTTGCGATCAGTACTGCACCAAATGCAAAAGAGAGCATGAAAGCAGCTATTCCCGCTATAAAAAGAAGACCAATCGCTATGGCCATTGAGATGGAGACAGAGAGATTTTTACCGATTAAGAAAACGCCATTTTTAAGTGCTGTAAGTAGAATTGGCGTGCCCTGTTCCAGCAGGAGCGGTAGAGTAAAAAACTGGAGCAAAAGCCAGGCCGCCATCAAAGCCAGGTAAAGCCCGGCAGTAAATTGATTCAAAAGTCTCCCATCGGCGTGGCGCAGTAAGGTAAGATCACCGAGTAGTATAAAAAGGACGCCCAGATTAATAATCCCCCATTTCCAGCCGGTTTTCCAGGATTGGCGGAAACCTATCCAAAAATCTTTGAGGTCTGCTGTTTCGCCATGTGCGAGTAAGTTGGTGTAGTAAATTAATGCCAGCGTTGCTGGCGGGCCAGGAATGATCAGCAAATTGGCAAATAACCAGAGCCAATTGCAGACCAGGGTTGTCCACAGATCTTCCCAAATCAACCGGAATGATTGACGTAAAATTCCTAACGTGACTCTCATTGCACTGCAACTATCCCTTTATGTCCAATTAACCTTTTACACCGGCATAGGCAACGCCTTCGATGTAATAACGGCTGAAAATGAAAAATAAGATCATGATCGGAATGGCATTGAACATGGCACCTACCAGTGTCAAATTCCATTGCGATTTGTATTGCTGCTGAAAAATACTCAAAGCGACATTCAAAACATAATGATCGGGTGAATTCAAATACAATAACGGTTGTAGAAATGCATTCCACATGCCTTGAAATTGCAAGATCAGGACAGTTAAGATCGCCGGACGTGCCAGAGGCAAGATCACAATCCGGAAGATCTGCATGTGCGTGGCACCATCCAAAAATGCTGCTTCCTCCAAATCTTTTGGAATGGATCTAAAAAATTGTGTCAGTGTAAAAATCCCGCCTGCGCTGACCAAACCTGGCAAAATCAATGACCAAAAGCTATTGATTAAGTGCAATTTGGTCATTAATACATAAGCAGGAATCAAGGTGACCGCCCCGGGAATCATCATCGTCGCCAGCATAAAGTTGAAAACGGCGTTTTGCCCGGCGAACTTTAAACGCGCAAAGGCGTAGGCAGCCATTGAACAAAAGACAACCTGGGAAACAGAAATAGTGATTGCAAGGAAGGCAGTATTAAACATCCAGCGCGGGAAGGTGCCCCCCTGACCGATATCGGTATTCCAGACTCTTGACCAATTCTCCCAATGCCATACCTCTGGCAAAAACTTGGGAGGAAAGGCGGTGATCTCCAAGTCTGTTTTGAAAGTACCGAGCATGGCGAGAATAAACGGAGAAAACATGAGGAAGCCGATGACAATTAATAAAAAATATCGCAAAACAAATTTAATGTAATAATGAGCCGGCTTTCTTCGATGAAGCGTTCTAAGGGGCAGGGAAGATCGATTCGCAAGAGTTTCCATCACCATCCTCCTAATAAAGTTCAGTGCCTTTTTCCAAAAATCTGCGCTGTATGAAGGTGAACGTAAAAATAATCACCGCCAGAATGAATGCCAGTGCAGAAGCATAGCCCATCCGAATCGGTCCGGTGGTTCCCAATGCTTCTTGAAAAATCAGAAAAACAGGTGTAAGAGAAGTGTTTAAAGGACCACCTTTAGTAGCGAGGTAGACCTGATCAAATACTTGCAAGGTTCCAATCGTTCCCAGGACAACCACCAGTAAGATTATCGGTCTTAGTAAAGGCAAGGTCACTTTGCGAAACAACTGAGTCCCACTGGCGCCATCAATTTTGGCTGCCTCATACAGGGCCGGGTTGATATCTTGTAAGGCCGCCAGGAACATTATCATAAATGTCGGTATGGTCGTATAAATGTTTTGAAACATGATCGCCATCCAGGCAATACTAGGCCCGCGAAGATACCATTGGGTGGAGGGGATTTTTCCGCCAAACGCCTCGACGATTAATTGGATTAACCCGCGCGGGTCTCCCAGCCAATTGATAGGCGTAAAATCAATACCTACCAATCCGAGTAAAGATTGTAGAAAGTAATTGGCATAACCACCCTTTAGATAGAACCAGACAAAGATGAGAGTGATAACGACTGAAGATGTAACGCTGGGTGAATAAAAAATAGTGCGAAAGAATTGTTTAAACTTGACCGGGGCATTTAAAAGGACAGCCAAAAGGATTGCCAAAAAGGTCTGCAGTGGCACGACAATAATGGAGTACCAAAAAACATTATAAAGTGATTGAAGAAATGCCCGCTTTGTTGAATCGGTAAATCCTTTAAAAGCGTCCTCATAATTTTTCAGGCCGGCCCAAGTCGGCCGCGTAAAAATATCGTAATTTGTAAAGGAAATATATAAAGCAAAAAGGATTACACCAATTGTAAATGTCATGGTTACCAGAAGGTAAGGGGATATAAATGCATACCCTGTAAATAATTCGCTGCGTTTTTTACGGTTTGACCAGACCTTACGTACTTCTCTTGCCGCAAGAAAAGCAATGGTGATGGCAACCAATCCAACAGCGATCATAAAGGGTATGGCGGTTTGGCGCACTTCTTCGAGATAAGTACTAACAGATGCCATGACCCGTGGTCCGCCCATGGTGGGGGCGTTAAGCAATGCAATAATCATCGTAAAGACAAAGATGCCGATAAAGACAAGTGTCGCTGCACCAATGCCACTTTTGTTCGTTTTATTATTCAAGTTTTGCATCACTCACCATTCCTAATGAATAGTTTGATTAATTTTCGGTTGTTACCTCTCAAGATAAAGGTTGGCGTTCCTATCGGAGATGTTATTTGGATGGAGGAATCAGGTTGTTTTGTTGATACGTCGCATCATCTCCGATATTCATGTGCATTGTGGAATCCTTTTTGGTAAAAATATGAAAAAATTCTAATTTGATATTATTGCAGCGTCCGATTAAGGACGCTGCAATAATCCTGTCCTATTGCGGTTTAATTGCCGCCAAGCGCAGATTGTGCTTCAGCCTGAGCTTGAGCAAATGCTTCTTCTACGCTCTGATCTCCGAGGAAGATTCGATCTAAAGCCTGTGAAACGGCGTCATTAACCTTACCGGTGTTCGGGCCCCAATAGGCAACGATGGTGTCAGGTAATAATCCACCCTTGGCAATTGCCAGATCATTTGGATCGACAACCAAATCTGCCTGATCGGGATGAGTGCTGTAAGCGAAGCCAGTTTTAACAATTTCGGCCTGGTTTGCACGTCCGGTGGCGTAAAAGAGAAAAGCAGCCGCAGCCTTGGGGTATTTGGTAGCTGAATTGACACCGATACCATTCGTGAAGATTACATCAGCACGAGTTTTCGGTCCAGCGGGGATTAATACGGCTTTCCAGACCACATCTGGATAGGTAGTTTTCATAAAATTGACCATCCAACCACCCTCGGTAGTCATGCCAACCAATTTCTTCCCAATCGCTTCACCACACCAGCCGGCACTGACATCAGCCGGGCGTACCAAAGAGCCTTCCTTAAACATATCGTCCACAAAGGTGCCCATTTGGATCACTGCGGGTGTATCGAGAGTTGCAGTTTTGAAATCAGGAGATGCAAATGCACCGCCATTCGAAGTTACAAAGGGTGAGAAACGGGCCCAATCGGCGCCCATACAAAAACCGCCGTAAGTGCCTTTGTCAGCAATCGCCTTCGCTGCCATTCGCATATCGGTCCAGGTCCAATCGGCGGTTGGTTCGTCGATTCCTGCATCTGCAAATGCTTCTGGCAAATAAATCAGACCTAAAGTACCCCAATCTTTCGGGAGTGCATAGGTCTTACCATCGAGCGTGAAAATTGTCATCAGGGCCGGAATAAAATCATTACGGGTAACATTGGCTTGTGCCATCAGGTCATCCAATGCCATGATCTGCCCGGAAGGTGCGAAAATATTCATAAGCTGGTCGTCAACATAAAACACATCAGGTGCCGTACCGCCAGCCATTTGAGCTTTCAACTTGGTCTGAAAATCAGCCGGAACCGGGATGTAATCGACGGTAACATCGGGGCAGACTGATTTAAAACGTTCAATCGTATCCCGATAAACTTGCTGCTCGGATTCATCGCCCCATCCTGAAAAAGAGATTTTTGCACCAGCTTCCACATCCAGAGGGCAGGAACCGGTTGCCATGCTTTCGCTGGGGGTCACTTCAGGGGCTGTAGTGGGCATCGTCGTTTCACCAGCGGGTGGAGCTGGAGGGCTGGTCGGTGCCGGTGTCGATGACGGGGTACTGCAAGCAGAAAGAATCAGCGAAAAGGCAACCAAAAAAGTTACTAAAAGTGTCATTTTTTTCATTACTTCATCTCCTAATTACAAATCAGATATTTAAATGGTTATGTTATACTAAATCAGTGCAGGAGCACTAGATCCTGACCTGGAGCCGCCCATTTTCCTTAGCCGGGGAAGGTGGCTCCTTTTGTATACTGCAGTTGGTTTTTAGTATCGTTTTTTTAGTGAATAAGGTCTCCTTTCTAGAGTAATTCTCCTTGTGCCGGTAATCCTGTACTTGATTCTCGAATGATCAATTGTGGTGCCACTAATTCTTCAAATGGTAAGGGATAAGTGCCGCTTTCGAGAAATTCGATTAATCTGTCCATCAAATTCTGCCCAATATCCCAAATGGGCTGGCGCAAACTGGTTAATGGCGGTCTTAAGTAACGGGCGGTCGGAGTATCGTCAAACCCAGTGACAGCAATATCTTTTCCGGGTAGTAGACCGCTATGGCGAATTGCCGCCATTGCGCCAATTGCCATCAGGTCGTTCATGGCGATGATGCCGGTAGGACGTATATTTTCCCTCAAGGATAGCAATTTCATCGTTGCGCTATATCCAATTTTATAAGTACCTTCACCGCGCTGAACCCATTCAGGGTGTATCTCAATTCCCGCGGAATTCATGGCGGAAAAATAACCTTCAATGCGGTTATCGCCAACTCTGGAATTCAATGGCCATGCCAAAATGGCAATTTTACGGTGAGATAGACTGAGCAAATGATTTACAGCCATTTTGATTCCCAAACCGCCATCGACATCGATATAGGGAAAGTGGAGATCCCCATCCTGACGGCCGAAAGCGACGAATGGGAAATTTTGATCACACAGAAATTGAATACAGGGATCATCATTTTCAACACTTGATAAAACAAAAGCATCTACTCTGCCACTGTCGATTAACAAGCGGTAGGCGTCCAGGATTTTCTTTTGATTTCTATGTGGAAAACAAAGTAAATAATAGCCTTTTTGTTCTGCTGAACTGAACATGCTTTGCAAAAAAAGGTCAAGGATTGGATTAGCTTGGTCAGGGGGAGAAGGTTGCCAGGTATAACCAATGGTTTGGCTACGCTGCGAGCGTAAGCTGCGCGCCGTGTAGCTGGGAGTATAATCCAGGTCTTTTACCGCTTTCCAAATTCGTTGTTCAGCCTCCGGGGAAATTCGCACCTTTTGGTTAATCACCTTTGAAACGGTTTGGTAACTTACAGAAGCCTGCTCTGCAACCTCTTTTAGGGTAACCCTTCTTTTCATCATTAACCTCAATCAGTTTATGCGAACGTTCGCATTTACTATACATCTTTAAAAATGGCTTGTCAAGTAATCAAATCGTGCACCCTGCTCAATTCTTAAATAATTTACTGCTGGACTGCTCGCTCTACAATCAGATTAAGACGGCTGAAGAAATTTCCTCAAGGTTCTATTTAATGGTATGGCTTGCTCAAAATGATGTAAACTGGAGTACGCAATACCAGCAAGGAGTAAGTTTGACTACAAACAACATCCATTTGCAGTGGATAGTTTTTGAAAAATTATTGGTAAGGAATTCAGGAAGGAAAGAATTGAGAGATATGTCCTTAAAAGGTTTACGATTTCGGATTGTTACGGTGATCATTTTAGCTGGGTTTAGTCTCTCTGCCTGCACGCTGATTTCGGAAAAGGTTCTGTCAACTGAAACAGCACGCGTCACAACGACTGTGATTCAGGAGTTACAGCCGACAGCCACTGATGTTGAGCAAATGGCCACCATGGAGTTGTCAACCGCTGAGCCAACCATCCAGCCTGGTGTAGCAACGGCGGTAATATTTCAGAAGACGTTGAAAGACGAGGGTGAGGATCCTAAGTATACCGTCGAGGTTAATTATCCATTTATTGATGGGATGGAGGGTTTCAACCAGGCCAGCCGGGCGATTGCCGAGCGGATTACCGCTGCCTTTATGGAAAACCTGGCAACCTACCCAGTGACCACTGATCCCAATCTGATGTCCTATAGCAGTGTAAGTATGGATTATACTGTGCTGGATAATACGCCTGAGGTCATCAGCGTGTACTTCCAGATCAGCGAGTACTACAGCGGGGCAGCGCATCCATTGCCTTTCTCATCCGTTTTAAACTATGACGTTCGCAACCAGAAGGTTCTGGCTTTGAGTGACCTGTTCCAGTCGGACAAGGATTATCTGAATCTGATATCAGCATTCGTAATCAATGAACTTTCTGGTGAGGAAAAGTTCACCTTTCTTGAAGGAGCACTGCCCGAAGCCAAGAATTATCAAAACTGGAATCTGACACCCGATGGACTTCACATCACCTTTGATCCGTATCAGATAGCGCCGTATGCTGCCGGCTTTATCTCTGTGGATGTGCCTACTGACGTGCTGATTGGGTTTGCAAATCCGGATGGAGTTCTGGCTGAAAATTAATGGCTTATCCAAGGCCATTTTTCGGGAGGGTCGCATGCCATGCAGGATTAGATAATAACCGGTCTTGCTTCGATTGACGTTGATTTTTCAATTTACTTACACATCAACCACCTGGCAAGGTTAATCCAGTCACTCAATTATTGCATTTTGATCAGCATGCATGGCTGATATTCTGGTTGGTCTTTTCAGGAGACTACCTCTTTCAAGAGCAATTTCATCCCGGCCTTCTGGATTAACGATCAGCCTGATAAACCAATCCTCGAAGTTCTCCTGATAAATATTTATCCAATTACCCTTCATTCAATCTGTTAACAGGCTCCTTCTTCCGGGGAAAAAGGTGGTTGAAGGCTGATGCAACCCGGCGGTGAAAAACGAAATTTGTTTGAAAATTCGATACGCCTACTGAATGGGAAAAAGAGAAACGGGAAATCTTCCAGGCTGGTCAGGCAGTCAGAGCCTGGCGCCCATAGAGTTGCTCGCGGATCTGAATTAGCTGGCGGCGCAGGCGATCATCGCGTTCAATCATGTCAGCGATCTTATCGCAGCCATACATAACTGTAGTGTGGTCACGTCCACCCAGGGCAGCACCAATTTGGGGCAGTGAGAAATTGGCTTCTTCACGCATTAAATACATAGCCACCTGGCGTGGTAAGGCAATTTCGCGTGTCCGGTCACGTCCTAAAAGTTTTTTCGCTTCGATGCCAAAGGAACTGGCGACTGCGAACAATACTTGAGTGGGCTCAAGGTTTGCGCGTTTGGGTAATAAATCTGCCAGGGCAACATTTACGAGGTTGACCGAAAGCGGCTGGCCGGTCAGGTCAGAATAGGCGAGAACGCGGATAAGAGCACCTTCCAATTCACGGATATTCGATTGAATCTGGCGTGCAATTGAATCGAGAATCTCGTTGGGTACCATTCGACCGGATCGTTCGGCTTTGGATCGTAAGATAGCAGTGCGCGTTTCAAGATCAGGCGGCTGGACATCCACAATCAGGCCCCATTCAAAGCGTGAGCGCAGACGCTCCTCGAGGGTATTCATAGCCTTCGGGGGGCGGTCAGAAGAAATAACCACTTGTTTGTCCTGCCCATGCAAGGTGTTGAAGGTGTGGAAAAATTCTTCCTGAGTTGATTCTTTACCAGATATGAACTGTATATCGTCAATTAAAAGCACATCCATTGAGCGGTAGCGTTCGCGAAATGCCTGGGTTGTGTGATTACGAATGGAGTTGATTAAATCGTTGGTGAATTCTTCAGATGAGACGTATAAGACTCGCAAACCACTGCTTTGTGCGGTATTACCGATGGCATGCAGCAGGTGAGTTTTACCAAGACCGACCCCACCATAGAGGAAGAGTGGGTTATAAGCTCGCGCCGGGTTTTCGGCAACTGCCATGCAGGCGGCATGAGCCATACGATTGGACGCTCCAACGACAAAATTATTAAATGAATAACGACCGTTGATTGGGGTAACGAATGGGCTTCCCTCTGCAGGGGTGTTGTTGAAGGAATCGTCGTTTATTACCGGGAGATTTGTTTCTCTTTCGACCTGGTCTTTGTGCCAGACGATAAACTGAACACTGATGGGCTCATTCATAATGCCGGTCAAATGGCGGGTAATGGTGCTGGAAAGGCGGCTCTCCAGCCAATCACGAGCATACGCATTTTGCACACCGATGGTAAAAGTTTGATTTTCATACTTTACCAGTTCGGCGCTGCGTACCCAGGTGTCGAAAGAGGCTTTCGACATTTCCATTTGAAGTTGGCTGATGAGATTTTGCCATGCTTGGTGAGTGTTCATAAACGCATTCTCCTCCTTCAGTCAAAATGAGCAAGTCCGGTTATCCCTAAAAGGTAATGGGTAAGTAAGCCCACTGCAAAAAAACAGTGGGTGATTGTGGTTCCAATAACTTAAATTGTCTTTAGCCCAAAGGGCTGGATAATTTCTTTAGGGAAAGCCCCGATTACCAAGATCATTCTATCAGAAAATAAGAGCATGAACAAGAAGATTACCTTACGGTTGCTTTAAAGAATCATAAACTTTAAGAAAATTAATGTTAAAGAAAGCGGGGAATTAAGCAATGGATGCTGGTTGTTTGGGAACGATATCTACCCCATACATATGGGGGTAAGCCTGCTGACTTGCAGCGTATATGTTGGTTTAACCGATTTAAAAAGCGCTTACCCCCCAGATATAGGCGGTTTCCAAAATTTTCTGAGGTTGTTCATTTGCTGAATTTAAATGAGCGGAGGTTTGTTCCTGAATCAAAAATGGTGAGTTTTCTTTAACAATTGAAGGTAGAAGGTTAATGGAAGGTTGAGCAATGTCTAAGCTGTAACTAGTAATGAGTAATAAGGGAGATAGGTCGCAGACGCTGCTTACTACATTTCCACAATTCCAGATCATGTTTGCTTTGTATTCTTTTAGAATGCGGAGTTGTGTTCCTGGTTTTGAACTATGCGCTGTCACTTTGCATCATTGCGGCAGCTCGCTGGGCAATTTCTACGGCAAAATTTGTTCCGCGATCCCAAGGGTAAACTTGACTCATGCTGGCAAAATAAAGGCCCTTGATAGGGGTACGAATATCAGGGATGTTTTTCGAGTGATTCAGCAGCGGAACCGGTTGAGCGTAAGCTGCCCGGTTAAGCCAGCTATGATTGACCCAATCCAATGAGAAATCCGGATTTATTCTTTGCAAGCTGGGCAGGAATCGCTCTAAAAGCTCTTCTTTGGTGAGTTTAAAATACTCATGGTCAGTTTCCAGATAATCACCACAATAGAGGATGGTTTCGCCCCCAAAGTGTTCTTTGGGAAGGAAATTGGTATGTTCCACCAGAGCAAGGAAGGGAAAGCCGGCCTTTTTGGGTAAATTATACCAATAGTAGCCTTCCTTGGAGAGCTGGTGCTTGATGGAAAGGATCAAAACCACCGCGCCAATGCTCTTAAGATTCAGTAAACCAGCCAGATATTGTTCCGGTAATGAAGGTGCCATTTTTGACATTAATTTGGGAGATGTGGTGACCAGACATTGATCGAATAGATCAACGGCATCTTGGCTATGGATAGCGATCTGATGGTCTGCAGTTCTCTCGATTAAAGCGACCGGCCGATTGAGATGGATTGAGACGCCTCTTTTTGTCAGGTCAGCAGCAAACAGGTCACAAAAGGCTTGAAAACCACCTTCAAAGGTCCCCAGGCGGGTGGTACGGGCTTTTAAGCGAGCCCACATCCAGGCCATGTTGACCTGTTTGGCATAGCGTTCGCCGAATTTGCCAACCAGCATCGGCTCCCACATTTCTTCAAATACCTTATCGCCGGCATACTTGCGCATCCATGCTTCGACGGTGTATTTCTCAAATTGTTTCCAGTTATTGGATAGGCGCAGGTACAATCCGACCAGGCCGAAGCGAATCTTGTTAATGCCCCAACCGAGACCGGGATAAAGTAAGGCGGATAAAATTGAATCAAAGGGATAAAATTTTTCCTTATAATACATGACCGTTTTCGGGAGAGGGAAGATAACCTTGTCACTCCAACCGAGTTCATCAATTAATGGCAGCATATATTTATCAGATTGGAACCAGTGGTGGTAAAAATGTTCCACTGACCAATCCCAATTTGGCTGTTTGAATCCGGAAGCAAGCCCGCCGACATGATCTGAACCTTCAAAAATGGTAACTTGATGACCGTTTTTTTGCAGCTCATGGGCAGCAGTTAAACCAGCGATGCCAGCTCCGATCACAGCGATTTTCATAATATTTCTCCTGTCTGCAATGGTAGTTCTTCACTTTCAACTTTCTGGTCGTGTTTGAGCTGTTGTACTTCCTTGGAACCCATCCGTAATGGTTGTCGCAGGTAATAATATGCTCCTAAAGCAGTAATTGGAAACCAGAGGGCAGCGTGCAGCACCAGCGTGTATCCGGCAGCAATTGCTGGGGCAACCCCATAGGCACTTAACAAAGCGATCCCTGGTGCGTCAAAGGTACCGATATAACCGGGCGCGGAGGGAATGGTGGTCGCCAGGTTGACAATGCCGTTCATCAGCATTAAGGCAAAGAAAGAAACCTGAAAATCGAAGGCGTGCATCACAAACCAATATTTCCCTGTCTCGAGCAGCCAAATGAGAACGGTGGTAAAAAAGATCATCAGTGCTTCTTTGGGTGAGCGTAGCGCTTCGAGCCCACTTAGAAAGCGGATGGTGATATCCAGAACCTTTTCACGAATTTTTAAAGGTAGCAGATGGTTGATCAGCCAACGCACTATTCTTTCGGTTACCAGTGGAAACATGGCTGCCAGTAAGAAAAACACCAACGCACTGAAAAAAATGACAGAGCCCCAAATGGCAATCTGCTGGATGCTGCCGACAAACCCGGACGTGACAGTTAATTTCGCCAGCTCGGAAAGATTAAGGAAAACAAAGGCCAGCATGACGACCCCATCGAAAATGCGCTCTACGAAAATGGTTGCCAGCGAAGCCGAGATGGGGACACTTTCGCGTTGTTTTAGGATAACTGAACGCAGAACTTCACCGGCGCGGGCAGGATAAATGTTGTTTCCCATGTAACCAATGGTTACAATCGGGAACATTTTTTGGGTGGATATTTTCTTAAGGGGTCGTAAGAGATAATGCCAGCGCCATGATCGTACCCAAACCCCGACGAAGTAGACAGCGATACCGGGCAAAAGCCAAAAATAGCGGGCACCTTGCAAAGCTTGCCAGACCTCACCCAGTTTTAAACCTCTTAGTGAGAAGTACAGCAAGACGGCACTGATTAGAATTCCCAGCCAAAGTTGCCAACGTTTCATTTTCAAGATTGTACCATGAAGGCTATTTTCAGAGGTGCTTTATCAATCGAGCCAGTCGCTATTATCAGGTGAGCAGGAATAAGTTTTAGTGCCTATTTTGACATACAGCGGATTATATCCACCCGGATCAATAACAGTGTATTTTTGCCAGGTCGTTTGACGGGCTGCCAGCAGGGAAAAGGCTTTATGGTCTGAATAATTAAAGCCCTGCCATGATACTTTTTCTTGTCTGCTGAATTGATGCCAGCGACAAACCAATGAGGCTGTGCTCGGTTCTGCAATAACGGGATTGCTGCTTTGAGATGCCCGCAAAATTACCGGCAACGCATCATTGCTTAGCTGCAGCAGGTAGTTATAGTCAAGGGCATAACCTTCCTGAGAGGAGAGGGTGGCGCGCTCGATATTCTTGCCGGCAATGAACCCATCCACGTTGACAAAAACCAGCGTAGCGACAAAGCCTACCGCGCCAAACAATAAGACTAGAGCAACGCGGCTTTGGCGCTGGATGATTTCGAGAATAATGAGTGCTAGTATTAATGCTGCCAACCATGGGATGAACAAAGTTGAGTACGTTCGCAGACGGGAAAAGCCATAGGCAGCCTCATATAAGGCCAAACGTTGAAACCCTGAGAACAAGATCACCAACACCTGGATAAACAACAAACCGGCCAGCCACGAGAACAGCCGGGTTTGACCGCTTGATTTTCGCGTGGTAATTGTGTTGAGCGCTAAATATAACAAGACACTGATTACAGCTACCATCACCAGTTCATTAAAGCCTTTGCGGGCATATTCTGAATATGTAAAACCCGTCGCGCTGATGTTCGACTGCCCCCCAAAAAAGTAACGAAACTGAACAATCAGAAAGACCAGGAAGAGAATATTGACCATTGCCAGAACAACGCTCGTTTCAGTATTCCCAAGAAAAGTTTTTATGAACGGCTTATTGGGATCCGGTTTTTGCTGCTTTCCCGGTGGGTTGAGTGCATACAGCAGTACTCCGCTAAATAAATAAGCAAATAAAAGGATGTAGAAAAAGCGGAATAGATACTCCGCCAGATTTTCAATTTTAAATAATTCCAAAAATTTCTGCATTCCCTGATTAAAAATCGGATCAGCCGAAGCCAATAATGCAGATAGGATCAGGATGACCGGCAAGGCCAGCGCGATTCCACGAACGATCGACCAGATGGGTTTTCCCGTTTTACTTGCTTTTTCAAGTTGTGAATCTGTTTTTTCAGAAACCTGGGTGTCTTTTGAGGGGAAAACCAGTTCCCAGGCTTGTGTGAAAGCTGCTGCGAATAATTTGAGCAACTGGCTGACATAATCGACAATTCGAAACCACCACCAATATCCATGCCGGTAGGTGGCGGCAGTCAGCATTAATAATAGAAATGAAGCGCTTGAGGAGAGGAAGCGGGTTAGTGGTTCAAGGCGAAAGAAAGCGCCCAGTGAAAACAAGAATGAAAGAAGCGCCAAAAAGATTGTCTGCCCGGCTGGTTTAACTTTCTCGATAAAACCGAGGATGAATAGCAACAGCAAGGCCAGAGAAATCCAAACACTAAAAGCCACGCCAAAAGGCTTGTTGAAGAAAAGCAAGTCAACAGCCCATGCAATGATCAAACCAGTCAACAAATATCGGGAAGAATATTTTTTCATTATGCTCCTGAGGGGCTTACATCACAGCGACAAGCGAGACGATCCAGGAAATGATCAGAATTGCTGCCATGATGCCAAACAGAATCTGATTTCGGCGTCTGCGCCGGTCTTCCACGCTAATCCGCGGGGTTGGTTTTGGGTTCTTTTTTTTGCTCATGTAAAATCCTCCGTAAATATAGTTCTTTCCAACTTGCTTGCACTATCAATTGTGAATTAAAAGACTATCAAACCCTATCATTTGCTGGCAAAATCTGCCTATTTTGGCATTGTTGATGAGTAAGTAGTTGATTGGTAATTAGTTGAGTGGTAAATAGTTGAGTGGTAAATAGTTGATTGGTAATTCGTTGAGCGGGATGAAACATACTTTGCATAGATATTGAATTTCTTAAATTCCGTGCCGCAACCAAGGTCAGCTTGTGTTTCCTCTTTGTTTGCTTTTTGGTAAGGGACTGAAAGGAAATTTGTTTACTGATCATTTTTTGTGAACTTTCTAATTTAATTGTACCGCATGCGTATACCGGATCACGCATAAAAAAACCCGGGATTGACCGGGTGTTTTGTTTTTGTAATGGTATCCTCTGGCTATGATTTTTTATCGGTATCAGATGGTTTGGGATTCTCGCTCTTACTTTCTGTTTTGGGCACTTCGCTGGCAGGGGCAGGGCTGCTTTTTTCTTCCGCATGCGACTTGCTCGTTTGTCCGGATGGAGACCGGTTATCTGTGGCATAAAACCCCGATCCCTTAAAGACAATACCTACAGGCGTATAGATTTTATGGATGCCTTTTTTCCCGCATTCAGGACATATTTTTAGAACAGGGTCAGAAAAGGATTGTTTTTTATCAAATTGTACACCGCAGTTATCACAGCGATATGTATAGATTGGCATAAACGACCTCTAACACAATAACAAATCTTTCAATCCCGAATTGTAACACTTTAAAAGGAAAAGACAAGCACAGCCGGGTAGAATTAATAAAACTCTGACATAATTGGTCATATTTTTTTGAAAGAAGAGTTGAAGAGACGGAGATGTGGAAATAGGATTAATTATTAAAAACTGGAAGTCTTACAAACAACTTGAAGACAAAAAATGTTTAATGAACAGAAATGATTTTTGCATTTTGATGCACTGGGCATTGTTTTCTTGAAATTTGAAGTAGTATACTTAGGATGAACAAGACTCAAGGATTAATCGCGAAATGATTAATAGTAGCAATTCAACTTACATGCAAGTAACGCTTTTTTCCGGATATCTGGAGGAAGAGGTGTTACTGTCGTGTGTTAATGGCTACTTGAGTCGATTGATTAAGATCCAATCAGATAAATTAAAAACGGCTGGTTGAGATGATTGAAAAAGTAAGTGCATTCATCCTCCGGCCATCAGCATCAGGGCCGGAAATATTGATATTTGATCACCCCTACACGGGTATGCAAATTCCAGCCGGGACCGTTGAAGTTGACGAAACGCCTGAAAATGCTGTTTTGCGAGAAGTTCGCGAAGAAACCGGTTTAAAACAACTTTCCATTGTAGAGAAAGTGGGGGTGGATCATCAATTCAATAGTGCAAATGAGGCGATTCTGACTCAAACCATGCGCTGCCTGGGTTGGCCGGCAGCGACGGCTCAGCGAATTGGCCCCCTCTTTACACGCGGGATGCATTTGCAAACCTTCGAGCGAAAAGTCAATTTTACGCACATTCGTTACAAAGAAACCGATTTTAATCAGACTCCCGCAAAAACTCTTTTGGAAGTTGATGGCTGGCTGCCGAGTGAGTTTCTCACCCGCGAATTCCAGCGTCATTTTTACGTGATCGCCTGTGAGGAGGAAACAAAACCAAGCTGGTCTTATCAGGGGGATGGTGGGTTGACTTATTTTTTGCGCTGGGTGGCTTTGGAACCCAAGCCACAGTTATCCGGAAACCAGATTGAATGGCTGCGTTATTTGGGTAATCGTTGATAGAAATCACAATGCGGTCTTAGCAAGCAGCGTTCGCAGGCAGGTTTACGGGCATAACATATTTCTCTTCCCAACCGTATCAGATTCAAATGTGCCACCCCATAGGTTTCCGGCTTAAATAAAGTGGCCAGATGCTGATGGGCAGCTTCGACTGTCATTTTCTCCGGACGCAGACCCAGCCTGCCGGTAACGCGGTAGACATGTGTATCGACTGGAAAAGCGGGCATCCCGAGCGCAAATTGCATGACAATGGCTGTGGTTTTTGGGCCGACCCCTTTGAAACGAGCCAACCAGGCACGTACTTCTGCAGGTGGCATTAATTTCAAGAATTCCAGGCTGAGATCTCCGCGTTCCCGGTAGATCTGCTGCAGCACAGATTTAATGTTTGCGCCTTTCTGGTTGGCCAGGCCGGCTGGCCGGATCAGATTGATAATTTCTTCAAGATCCGCCGTCCGAACTTGTTCCCAATCATGAAAGTGATTCTTTAGGGCATTAAAAGCGATATCGCGGTTACGATCATTGGTGTTTTGAGAGAGAATGGTTGAAATTAGCTCATCCATGGCATCCAGTGCTAACCGCCATTCAGGCAGACCAAATCTTTGCAATAGCAACTCGTAAATTATGTGGGCTTTCTGCAGCAAAGCTTTGTCTGGGTTTGGAATGGCTGCATTCATAGCGATGGTTTATATTTCCAGGCAGTCCGAAAATCTAACCGGAAGACTGGTTGAAGCATGCCTACCTCGATCTTGCGGTAATTTATAAGTGGGCGCCGATCAAAATTGGCCAGTTGTTCAAACTGGGCTGGCGATAAAGCGCCTAATTGGCGTAGTACCTCCAGACTCATTAACGGACGAGCTCGTTCTTTGGGATCCCCATCTGCCACTTTCATTGCAATTCCTAGAGCAGGGCTATCCTGTGCGATTGCCCCAGGCAACAGCCCAATGATCTGATAACCTTCCGCGCCTCTTTTGGAAATAATTTTTCCTTGTCCGATCTGCATCAGGCGTGTATCAAAGATTCCCTCTCCTGCGACCATTTGTGGGAATTGTGTCATGGCGCTCGTAATGGTTTTACAGGCGGCAGCGCGGGTAGGTGAGAGCTTTTGTGGGTCACATAAACGTGCGATTCCCAGCGCTGAGTTATACAATGGCAGCGCGAAAACCGGGGCAGAGCAGCCGTCAATACCGATATGAATTGCATCAGGATCCATATTCACCATTTCAGAGAAAGTGTTAATGACGGTTTGCTGAACCGGATGTGAGGGTTCAAGGTAGTTCTCTTTTGGCAGGTTTCGTAAAACAGCCTGTGAAAGGAAGCCGGTGTGCTTGCCCGAACAATTATGGCGGTTTGGTGTTGGTTCTTCACCACGGAACAGCATGGCATCTGCGGTAGCACGATTACTGACCGGGTGGGTACCACATAACAGATCGCTTTCAGCCACACCGGTTTTGGCTTGGATCTCTTTGACCACTCGTACATGTTCATCACTGCCCTCGTGGGAAGCACACATCAGCGCAATTTCCTGCAAAGTCAAGTTAAAGGCTTCCACCCCACCATTTTCAACTAACGGCAAAGCCTGAAGAGGTTTGGAGGAGGAGCGCATATACGCGATCAGTCCTGGATCACCGAGTGAGGCAACCAAAGTGCTCTGGATTGTAACAATGGCTATGGCAGCAAAATGAACCGATTCATCCAATGCGGCTCGGGTTGCAACTACTGCCGGAGAAAATGAGCCAGGAGAACACAGGTTGCTTTGGAGATCCGCAGTGCTCGTTGTTTTCATTGGCTTTCCCGACGGGAACTTTTATCAAGAAATCTGCGGCTGTAATTATTCTGCAACCCATAAGCCAACCGTTTGGCAAACAGTTCGTATTGATCAGGTTGAATACCAGGTATTCGTTTCATTAAGCCGGGCACCAATTTGCTGACGGAATCGAGGCTGCCTTTGAATGATGCCAGATCTAATAACTGGTCGTTGGCGAGGTTAAGAAAGATAATTTGGTTATGAATGTCTTCCTGGGTCAGTAATCCATTGCGACCGCCAACAAAGATATATTCCTGATACTTTGGGCTTTGTAAGTGTTCCAGGTGGCTGATCCACAATGGAAAATCGGCGTAACCGAGAAAAGGGGTTTGCTGGCTGACGACCGCATCACCCAGAAAGAGAATTTTTTCTTCGATCAACTCAACCCAAATACAGCCTTCTGAAATGCCAGGTTTATGTTCAATGCGGATCGGTCTTTCATCCCAATGTACGATCATTTGGTCACTGAAAGTAATGTGAGGAGTCCCCCAACGGATACTTCCGAGTCCGTTAAAGCTTTCCCACTCTGCACCGGCATCAATAGTCTGCGCCTTGATTGAGGCAGGCCGGTTTTGAAAGGCACTGGCAGCATCCAGGTGACTGACAATGGTGCATTCGAGTGCTTTGGCGCCCATTGTACGATCCATATGGGCATCCAGTTGAATTAACATGCGCGCAACACCGCCACTTAAGTTTAACAATGCCGATCTCCAGGAGCGGGAATCATCCTGGCGGAAAGGGGAATCAACCAGAATCAAACCATGCTTACGGCCAATGGCGCCCAAAGTAACCCCGGGGTATTGGGTTTCAATAAATATGTGTTTTGAGATTTCTTGCATGAATACCTCTAGGTATTGAGAATGGCAGGTTGCTTTAATGGGAGCAGAATGTTAAATTGACTGCCGTGACCGCTGGTGCTTTCCACCCAAATTTTACCACCATGCGCATTTACGGCCAGTTTACAGAATGCCAGACCAAGTCCAATCCCTTTTGGAAATTGTTTGGCCTGTAAACGGGTAAATTTATTAAAGATGCGGTCACGGGCTTCATCAGGAATGCCGGGTCCGGAGTCTTTTATCCAGATTAATAACTGTTTGCCTTCACGCTGGCAGCCAATTTCAATTTTGCCTTCCATTGGAGAAAATTTTATGGCGTTTTCCAATATATTAACAACAACTCGCTTTAACATACTTTCATCTGCTTCAATTCTTGGAATTCTGGCTGGAAGGACTTGAACGATGGTTTGATGCTTGCTGGTGCTGATTGGTTCTACGGTCTCGACCGATTCAATAATGAGAGCTTTGGGTGATATCGACTTCAAATTGGTAATTGGTTGGCCAGATTCGAGACGTTTAATGTCCAGCAAAGAATTGATTAAGCGCTGCATGCGCTCAGTTGAACGCACAGCAATTTGAAAGACTGGTTTAATTTGGCCGTCATCCGGGGGAAGGAGAACATTTAGTATATCCAGGCTGGACACAATGTTGGCCAACGGTGAGCGTAAATCGTGATAAATCATGGCCATCAGGTCTTCACGCAGGCTGTCGAGTGCTTTTCTTTCAGAAATATCGCGCACGATCCACTGCAAAACTTCCTGATTGTTAATCATAACTTTACGGACATGGATTTCCACCGGTATTAATTTTTGTGCCAGACATTCCATTTCAGATTCATAATTTGCTGTTTTACCCGCAACCAGGTGGATGAAGTCTTCACCAACCTCTTGCCAGTTGATGGTATGAAAATCGCGCATATTATAAACGTTCTGAGTGTTGAGAATGCCGACACATTCGCGACCCTGACGATTGACTTCATAAATTTTGCCATGTAAATCCGTAATAAAAATGGGATCGATGCTGTCTTCAAACAATTCCTGATAGCGTTGATTGCTGGCCTGAAGGGAATCAAAAAGGGCTGCATTATGAATGGTCATCCCTGCCAGATCGCCGATCGTTTGTAGCAAGGCAAATTGCTCTTCATTAAAATAATTTGGCTGTGGATGCACGATGGTTAATACGCCAATCAATTGATCTCTGGCTTTCAGAGACAGGCACATTGCTGATTTCGCACCGCTTTTTTCAACAGCGTCATCCGGCCTTTGCAGCCAACGCTCGTCGTGGCTGGTATCTGCTATCCACACCGGCTGCTGCGTCTTCATTACTCTACCGGCCAACCCTTTTTCTAAAATGGTGGTAGCCTGTTCTTTAGTGGTCGGAACGATGCGGCTGCCTTCGGTGATGATGACGCTTTCGATTGGCTCCTGGTTGGCATTGATAGCGATCAGGCTACCCCGTTCTGCACTTACATTTTGCATTGAAAGCAAAATGACTTTGCTAAGTGCTTCCCGCAATTCAAGAGTGGTTGCCAGTTCACGGCTGATCGTAAGCAAAAGCTCTAGCGAAGATTTGGTTTGATCAAGATTCATAAGGCCTCTTAATAATTGCTGAAAACACAGAGTGCAACGTAACTTTGGGTTCAATAAAAATGTGAAATTGGTCGATTGAGTCCTTTTTCATTGGTGTTTTAATTCTCATACTCACACCTCAGCATTAGACCTGCCCTATCCGCTGTATGCAACGATTCTAAGTTGAAGAGCGATTGTATTTATATTGTATTTGTTTTTGGAGGGTTCTTCTTAACAAAAGAGCTGCCTCGATTTTAGAAAGGAGTATCTAGAAGGTAGTATAGCATAAAAGCGTTTGTTGATTTTTGTCATACGCGTGTATATTTAGCTTGTCTCGTTGTAGTCCGGATTGCATCACAGCGCGGGCAGCTGTTGCGCGAGCACAACAGCGCTTGTGGGTCTTCGCGAATAATGCCCATACCCTTCGCCATCATTTCTGCCAATGGGATGGCTTTGATTTCAGCACCATTTACAAAGACAGTGCGGGTTAAACTTTTCAGTTCCGCATCCAACTGCGTGAAACCATCCGAGCAGCCCGGGTAGCCTGGGCAGGATACAACGCCAGATTCAGTAAGTGCCCAACGTGTGAAACTTTTTCTGCCGGCCAGGTGTTCCGCCAGATGGATGCTGGTATTGACACTCTGATCCACTCCCGCCAGAATAACCCAGCCCTCTGCATTCATGAGATATTCGATGGGAGCAAAAGGTGTCTGTAAGGTTTGGGAGGTGAGCGCTTTATAGACGCCAATTCCGCTAAATGAGAGGATTGGGTGTCTGGATCTGTGGGCTTTTGGATGACGGCGCATAGTTTCGGCCACATCCCCCATCAGGGAATCGACCGGCATACTTTTTTCAAATATTTCTGCCATGCGGTTCAGATTTTTGCCCTGACCGTATTGCAAGCCATTCAATGGCGGGCCGATTTCCGGAATGATCATGGTTTTAAAGGTAAAAGCTGGCATCATAACGCGCGGAAAAATTGCAAGGAGAACGCCTAACAAGGTAGCGGCTCCTCCGCGGATATTACCAAAAGCGGAGAGCGAGGTGTGTACAATGACAGGTTTTTGCGGTTCAATGGATAATTTCCGAAAGCCGGTCATAAGATCGTGGTATGAAACCAAGCAGGAAACCTCCCAATTCTTTGTTGTAACTTTACATAAATTAATTATAGGTTATAAAGCTGTGTTGAATAGCAGCCACTCTGATGGGAGGTTATTCCCTCAAAGCTTCGAAATGATTATCCAATGTATCATTTCAAAAATTAAGGTCAGGGTGTTTTTAGGCGGGCGATCACCCGCCTAAAATACACCTTAACTCCGTTTTATTGAATAGAACTTATCAAATTTATAATTTGTGCTTATCAGGGAAGTGAAGGCTGACAGAGTGGAATCGGCGCAGGATCATTTTTTGCATTTACCTGCATTCCAAAATATTGCGAGGGATCAAGCGTGTTTTCAATTTCCAATTCATTCAAGTAGTTGCCCTGGCCGTCATCTTTGACGATTGAGAAGTGCAGGTGCACGCCGGTAGGAGCAGCGTTTGTGCCGGAGTAATTGCCCTGATAACCTAATAATGTGCCCGCTTTAACGAACATTTCAGCTGTTCCAGGCGGGAAATCATCAACTATGAACGCCTTTCCATTCGGATCTGCCATATGGGTGTAATAGGTCCAAATTTGATTTTGCGGATGCAAAGGATCATGCGAAATGCGAATGATGACGGTCGATTTCCAGCCAACTTCACGGGTCAGATAGCCATCGGCCGCGGCGTAAACAGGCGTCAAACCGGCTTCGCTGCCCCCGAAAATGTCCAGTCCCTGATGACGATGCCCCGGGCGAAATGAATCATCCCAGAGATAGCCCACAAAACCATGCGTAGGAAAGGTAAAGGGTGCATCATCACATTGTTGTAATGCTTGCATAGCCCATTCGGGGTGGTCTTCAGGATGGCGAATCCATTCGATAACTTTAGCGGAACGGTTGGAGGTCTGCGAGCGCAGGACGAAATAGTAGAAGGCGAATGCAGCCGAAAAGATAACCACCAGGACTAAGGCTACCCAGAAATACTTTTTCATGCACTGATTTTGGCCAGCATCGTCCACGGACCGGTCCAGTAAACCTGAACTGGCAGCAATTTGCCGAGTAAATCTTGATCGCTTTCTACAAATACGAGCTTATTGGTTTCTGTACGCCCACGCCAGCGGCCCTTTTTGCTTTTTCCTTCAAACAGCACCGGGATGGTTTTATCCAGGTAACCCGCATGAATTTGGGTGACAATTTCGGTTTGCAATTCTTCGAGGGCGCGGAAACGGCGCCATTTTTCTTCATCCGGTACATCGTCCGGCATACGGCGCGCAGAGACGGTGCCCTCACGAGGCGAGTATCTCGCTAGATGAGCGACATCAAGTTTCAGATCGGCCAGCAGGTCGTATGTATCCTGGTATTGGGTTTCTGTCTCTCCGGGGAAGCCGACGATAATATCGGTCGCAATGGATACACCTGGAATTCTTTCACGAATTTGTGCCACCAATTCGCGATATTGAGTGTTGGTGTAACCTCGGCGCATGTTTTCTAAAACCTGATCGTTACCGGCTTGAATCGGGACTTCGATATGGGGCATCGCCTTGGGATAATTGGCGACCGTGTCCAGTAATTCAGTGGTCATATAGTTGGGATGTGAAGTCAAAAAGCGTATGCGTTCAATTCCTTCAACCGTATGTAAGCGCCGGATCAGACCACCCAGGGTAGGGTAATCTGGGTCATCCTTGCCGTAACGATCAACAATTTGGCCCAGGAGCGTGATCTCTTTAACGCCCTGGCGGGCCAATGATTGCGCTTCTTGCATGATATCCTGTGGTGGTCGGCTCTTTTCAACACCGCGGCGATACGGGATGATGCAGTAGGTACAGGCATGTGAACAGCCCAGCACGACTGAAACGAAACTTGAAACGAGATTGTCCTGAACAGCATCTGGCAGAACCAGGTCGCCATCCATAATGGCAAAGCGCGTTAGGGTTTCATCCAGCTCATGCAGGCGTCCCTCTTTCTCGAGCAAATGCTTCACCAACGGTTCCGGGTCGGAAGGCGGTGAAAAAACATCGACGTAAGGAAAACGCTTCTGAAGAACATCAGTGTTTTTAATCCCAACCATGCAGCCCATCAGGTTGATTATCAGGTTGGGGTTTTCATCTTTTAGAGGCCGCAGAGAACTCAAACGGCCAACAGCTTTGTCTTCGGCACTCTGGCGAACAACGCAGGTATTCAAAATAATTACGTCTGCATCATTGGCTTTACCAGTATCGTGGTAACCCATTTTCTCAAGTGCAGAAGCGACTCGCATGGAATCTGCCACATTCATTTGGCAGCCTTCAGTCCAAATATGATATTTCATAGGCCAAATTATAACAACATTTTGGATAAAAAGACCACTGAATTACTCCGATTTGAAATATTTATATGATATTAAATGAGGTTTTGCCTGTATTTTTTCGAAAATTGGAGGCAGAGTGTTTTTAGGTGGGCGATCATGAGTCTGAACACACTCCTCTACATTGTTTTATTGAAAAGATCGTTTTGCTGTTAGAATCGACGGAATGAACAGCAAACAGTTAATTAAAAAATTTTGGCCGGCAGCGATTGTAGTTGCCTTGGTGCTAATCATTGGGGTTTTTCTTACCCCTGGTATGCAATCACGCCTTCTGTGGCGCTGGGAAGTAGTCCGTACCTATGTGAATGGCGTTATCCATCCGGTTTCTCCCATCCCGACAGCCAACCCCGGCAGCATAACGCTTATCGCACCGCAACCAACGGCTACGCAGATTGGCATAACCGCGACAGCATCCACAACTCAATCGACACAGTTTCCAACACAAGCTACAGCTGAACCGACGTCCAACCCAACCGCTATTCCTCAAACCGTGATCCTGGATACGCCACCGTATGAAAAGCAGGATATTAACAATTGTGGTCCGGCCACATTGGCAATGTATCTGCGTTATTATGGCTGGAAGGGTGATCAATTTACCATTTCGGATGTAATCAAACCAATTGCACAGGACCGCAATGTCAATGTGGAAGAATTGGATTATTACACCAAGAATTACGCTGGTTGGCTTCAGACCATTTATCGTGTCGGGGGCGACCTGGAATTAATAAAGAAGCTTTTGGCAGCAGGCGTTCCGGTGATGATTGAAGAAACTTTCCATTTTGATGAAAACTTTTGGCCAAACGATGATCGTTGGGCCGGCCACTATCTGTTAATTAATGGTTATGATGATCAAAACCGCAAGTTCCTCGGCCAGGATTCATTTGCAGGTGAGAATAAATGGTTTGATTACGATCTCATTGACCGCCAGTGGCAGGCTTTTAACCGAGTCTACATTCTGGTGTATTTACCGGAACAGGAAGCGACCATCCAGGCGATTCTGGGAGATAACTGGGATGTGGATAAAAACCGTCAGAATGCATTGGATATTGCCAAACAGGAAACTGAATCTGATCCGCAAAACGTGTACGCCTGGTTTAATCTGGGCAGTAACTATGTTTATTTTGATGAGAATAATTTCGCCACTCAGGCATATGATAAAGCGCGTCAGATTGGATGGCCTCAGCGCATGCTGCGCTATCAGTTTGGACCATTCCTGGCTTATTTTCACTCCTTAAGGACAGATGATTTGATGTCGCTGGTGGATTACGCGCTGGAACGCACCCCGAATTCAGAAGAAGCGCTGCTTTGGAAAGGCTGGGGGTTGTATCGCTTGGGCGATAAACAAAAAGCGATCGAGTCATTTCAAGCGGCATTAGCAGCGCACCCAAACTATCTGGATGCACAATATGCTTTGGATTATGTCAATCAAAATTAACCGGGGAGGGATATGAATAAAAAAGGGGTTGCTCTGATCGCCATTATTGTGATGATACTGGTAGTCATCTGCTGTTGTTGTTTGCTCATCACTGGAGCCGCGGTCCTATGGATGGCTCCCGTCCAAGGCGTAAACGCGCTGACTGAGACTGCTCCGGTAAAGACCCCCATTCAGCTTCCGTATGTAACCAGGCAAGCGCCCGAAAGCATGACCGCCACGCCATCTGCCCAGGTCCCGAGTGAAGGTTCGGGTGATTTGCTGCCGGCAAAAGTGAGCGCAGAGATGGAAAAAATTGAATCCCAGGTGATGGAATTGCGCGGGATACGTTTGCAAGGCGAGATTACCCGAAAATTGATGACTACGGAGCAACTGAACGAACAGGTGATGGGTGATTTTTTCGCTGATTATGATGAGGAGGAGAATCGCCGGGATACTATCATCCTCAATCTGTTCGGATTATTGGAAAAAGATTATGATTTAAATGCCATGTTTGTCGATTTGTACAGTGAACAAATCGCAGGTTATTATGATAACGAAACCAAAGAAATGGTGGTGGTGGCTGATGATGCTTTTGGCGGCCCTCACCGGATGACTTACGCGCACGAGTTTACCCATGCCCTGCAGGATCAAGCTTATGATTTAAGGGATGGTTTGGGCTTGGATGATCAAAACTGCCAGCTTGATTCGGAGTATTGCGCGGCGGTGCAGGCGCTGGTCGAAGGGGACGCCACCCTGACGGAAACACTTTGGTTTGCAAAATATTCTACTTTCAAAGACAAAAAAGAGGTTTTTCAATACTATAACAGCTATGAGAGCCCGGTATATGATACAACGCCTCTTTTTCTACAATCGGATTTTTTGTTTCCTTATGATAAAGGGCTGAATTTTGTGCAGACCTTGTACGATCAGGGAGGAATGGCAGCTGTAGACCAGGCTTATGGCAGTCCTCCCGTATCAACAGAGCAAATCTTACACCCTGAGCGCTATCCGCAGGATGTGCCGTTAAAAATAGAGATTGCAGATCTTGATGACATACTCGGTTCAGAGTGGCAAAAAATTGATGATAATACTCTGGGAGAGTGGTACACATACCTGTTACTCTCTCAATCGTACGAGGCAAACTGGAATGTTGCGGTTGATGCAGCCGAAATGGCTTCTGAAGGTTGGGGCGGGGATCGCTACGTTGTCTATAACAACCCTACGACTGATGAAAATGTGCTCGTTTTCCGCAGTCAATGGGATACGGACGCGGATGCTACGCAGTTTTGGGATGAATTTGTAACATATGGCAGCCAGCGCTGGGGATCCCCTGAGCCGGATCAGAGCGACTTCTTGCGCTGGGATAGTGCCGAAAGTATTGTGGTGGTTGCTCGTTATGAAGACCAGATTTTGTGGATGATGGCACCGGATATGAAACTTTTGCAAGAAATCTGGCGTCAATTCCCCCTTTTTATTTCCGGGTGAAACATGGGATTGGATCTAGATCGAATTGAGGGACTTTGTTTTGATGTAGACGGCACGTTGAGTGACACCGATGATGTCTGGGTCAGCCGTTTTACCAATTTACTGGCACCTGTCAATTTTCTCTCTCCGCGTGGAAATCACCAGCGCCTGGCGCGCTGGTTGATCATGGCCTCGGAATCGCCTGGGAACGTGCTCTACGAAACATTAGATCGATTAAACCTCGATGATAAAATTACCTTTCTTTATCATCGAATGATCAAAAGCAATTTGGGATGCAAGCCGAGATTATTCTGGATGGTCAAAGGGGTATTTGAAATGCTGGCAACCCTGTACAGCCAGTTTCCGATGGCGATTGTAAGTGCCCGCGATGAGATGACGACCAATTTGTTCCTTGATCAGTTTAATATCACCCAGCTCTTTAAGAGCGTAGTCACCTCACAATCTTGCCGTTACACCAAACCTTTTCCAGACCCGGTCATAAAAGCAGCCACGGATATGGGTTTGCATCCACAGCAATGTTTGATGATTGGCGATACGACTGTTGACATTCGGGCGGGAAAAGCTGCCAGTGCACAGACAGTCGGCGTTTTGTGCGGCTTTGGAACCGAAAGAGAATTACGTCGAGCCGGAGCAGATTTGATTCTGGAAAGCACAGCGCAATTGAAGGATATTTTGGGAGAAAAGCGAAGGGGCTAACGGGTGCCTGTGTATTCGGGTTGGCAGAAAAAAAACTGATCGGAGACAGGGATAGCAGTGTGGGTAACAACTCAAATCCTGAAAAGTTCGCTAGAATTGCCACCGCAGAACCTGTAAGCCAAGGAAAAAATAGCAAAATTGGGTATTGACAATTCAATAATTCGTGCTACTATACATTTAGTATAATACATCTTTGGAATAATAGTATGGAAAAATGGATGATCAACTGCTTTCAACCTGGGAAGAAGTTTTTAAGAAGGGGCTGCTAAGTTTTTGGATATTGTTGCTTCTTAACGAACGAGAATCGTACCCATTTGAGATGAGAGATTTAATTGAATGTTCCAGTCAGGGGACAATTTCTGCCGATGCCAACAGTATTTACCGCGCTTTAAATCGCTTTGAAAAAGTGGGCCTGGTGAGCAGTAAATTAACTCATTCGGCCAGTGGACCTGACCGTCGCTATTACATGCTTACCACTGAAGGCTTATGTTTACTGGGACACTTTATTCAGAGAAATCTACTTGTTTTCCAGCAAGCAGATATTGTTGCACACATGCAATCCGTATTGGAAAAATTGGAAAAGGAAGGTGATTGATGAATGATGAACTGGAAGAGCGCTTATATCAATACAGATTATTTTTACCGATTTATTTAACCATTCAGGTGACAACATTGGTTCTGACATTGCTGCAATTGCCAACAACAATCACTTCTTATCGCGAACTCGGATATCAGTCTGTAGACCCCTGGCTGGGTTTATGGTTCGTTTTACTGATACTGGGTCTGAGCGTTGCAATCATCCTCGGGTTATTGTCTCCATGGCGAAAAATGCCTTTTGCCAGGCGAATGAATCTGATATTTGGGTATTTGGGTGCGGCCTGGACGGGACTGATCAGTCTGGGTTTTCATTTTTTCTTTCACCCGGCATATTTTTATTTTACAGCTGCTGCCGGCTTGGTCTGGTGGATTTCCTTCATGGTACTACGGAAAAATAAACGGTCACAGGAAATATTCCCGTAAGCGGAAATCAAAGCTTTTGAAAGTGTGTGTTGAAGATCCTTAAAGGATCGCTAAATGAGTCTTTTTACCTTGATTATCATAAAAATTTCGGACGTCTACAGAAACTCGGATTGCTCAAACAGTCAACTGATGCTTTCATGCGGTTTAGCCACAGGAGGCGGGGCGTAGACTTTCCTTACAAAATGAACTAAATGGTCATTCCAAACAGCCGTAACAGCGGGCGCCCGGCTGCCATGCCTGGCCAGGGGATGCCACCCAGCACCAGAATGAATGAAATGCTGAACCAGATGGCTGCCCGGCGAAACTTTTGAAGATCTGTAGCTGCTTTTTTAACCTGGCCGCTGCCGATATGAGCCAAAATTACCGCCAGAAGCATGATCATCCAGTGTTCTACGGCAAAGAAACGCAGTGCTGCTGTTGACATGATATCGCCGGCGGTCATCATGACACTGCCCCAGCCCTTGCTAAAAAACAATATTATCCCAATTAATATTTGTACATCAAACAAAATGATAAATATTGTTGTAAGCGTGCGATTCTGATCACTGTATACTTTCTTGCCAAACCAACCCTGAAAAGACTGTACTAACAAAATAATTGCGACCACGATAAAAACCCAGCGAGCGATATTATGTAAGGTAAGTAAAATTAGATTTATAAATGGCATTATTAACTCCTTATAATTCATTATTTTTAAAGAAATCTGCTATGCTTCAAACGAGAATCACACCAAATAATACTAATCAAGATAAACTAAGCTTAATCAAAGAGGTTAGTTTAAACCCCAATCTAACGATCAACTTGATCTGCTTTGATTGTACCTTTTGAACTGCTATTGTCTCAAGCTAAAGCGACCTTGAAGCTTGTACAGTCCATCTACACCCTCTATGATTTGACTTTTAATTATCAAACGCCTGAGTGAGGGGGGCACCCAAGCGTTTGATAAACCCTATTTTACTTGGATTCTGAAAAAATGCAAGGTTATCATCAGTAAATGATCACAACTGAGAACGATTCATTTTAATATCACGCCATTGGCCATTTAGCACAAAAAGATGATGATTTATCCATTTTTCGGTATACTGTACTATGAGGTTCTTTATTAATAATCCGGAACCGTTTGAAAGTAGAGTTTCGTAAATGGTGAGAATTGAGTATATTAATGAAATTCGTCCAAAGTTGGGTGATGAATTTAACCCCGGGCCATTTGTTGCCCGTACGCCCGCCATTGCCGAAGCATACCGTTGGGGAAAAGAGCTGCATGCCGGCCAAATGCGCTTGAGTGGTGAGCCTTATTTTGAAACGCACTGTGTTTGGGTGGCCGCTTTCATTGATAATCTCGCAGGCAATGAAGCCTGGACAATGGCAGCTTTACTGCATGACAGCGTCGAAGACCAGGATAGTGATATCAATCAAATCCGCAACCATTTCCCAGGCCCTTTGGGAGAAAAAGTAGCTTATATTGTCGATGGTGTTACCAAAATCAGCAATCCTCGTGATGGCAGTTCCCGTGATTTGGAAACCTTGCGTAAGATTGCTCGTTTTCAAGACCCGGGTGTCTTTCTGGTGAAACTGGCCGATAAAAGCCACAATGTAATGACACTGGAGCATATGCCAGAACAAAAGCGTTTTCGTAAGGCAAATGAGGCGATTCGGGCTTACGGTAAACTGGCAGGAATTTTGAATTGCTATCGCTGGCGGCGTTGGTTGGAGGATATGGCCTTTCCATACGCGGATGCAGAAACCTATGAATTTGTGCGCCAGAAAATCGATAGCGACCCGCGTTTGAACCAGCACTTTATTAATTCCAAACTTCACCAATTGGGTGGTGTGATGGAGGAGAACGGGTTTAATGGGACTGCTACGGTAACCGTCGATGGATACTGGCAATCGTGGCAAAAATTGCGGCGACTGGCGCGGTCCCGTCAGGCATCTATGAATACGTTTGAGGCGTTAAATGACCTAATCAGCTTTCGCCTGATATTGGATGACAATGATCCCATTAAATGTTATCAACTTCTGGCTGCTGTCAATCGCTTTTTTGGCCCCAATTTAGATCAGAACCATTTTGATGATTACATTGCTTGCCCTCAAAAAGGATACCGGGCTTTACAAAGCACTGCCTGGCTGCGTGGATATGGTGCCATCGAAGTGGCGATTGCCACCCAGGAGATGGAAGGTGAGAACACCTGGGGGATTATTTATGCATTGCGTCATGGTCAGGATATCAGTCATTATCATCCCATTGAGATCTTAACCCCCACTGGGGGTGCCCGTTTTTTGGAGGAAGGCAGTACGGTCTTAGATGCGGTTGGATCCATCCAACAGGAATTACTACTCGATAAGATCAGCGCTGTCGAAGTTAATGGTAAAGAAGCTTTGCTTTCAGACAAGGTTCAAACCGGTGATGTTATTGAAGTCATTACTCGTGAAAATCGGATCACTCCGCAAGCAAGCTGGCTGGAGTTTGCCAACCCCACCACAGCTCGTAACTTGCGCTCGGTGTTAGCCATTGAAGCACTGAAAGCTTCTGCTGAGCGTGGTGCTGAACTTTTCCGTCAGATATTGGCCCCGCGGGGTATTTTGGATTTGCGTGATGTGGAAGTGATATACCCGAAGCTTGTCGACAGCTTGTTTGAAATGACCGGTTCTGCCAACCTGCAAGATCTATACTCAGCCACGGGCAGTGGAGCAATCCGGCTTTCTGAATTGGAGCATTTACTGGATTCCGCGGGAATAACCAAGCATGATTTGCGTTGGACATCTTTAAGTATCGCCGGAAGTGCCAATGCCAATCGGCCCGGCTTTTTGGCCCGCCTGGCAGGGATCATTTCGGATGCAGGCGGTAATATTGTCCGCTCGGTCAATAACACCCTTCCGGATGGCGGATTTTACTTGCGGCTGGTGGTTTCAAACCTTTTAGAAAACCAGGAATCGGTCTTAAATGATCTAAAGCGCATACCAGGCCTGGAATCGCATGATATCGAACTGGTTTAAAGAGGGAAAACGCTTGTTATAAATTCAATCTTCTATAAACCACGGGCACAGTCAAAAAATATGGCGCAAGAAAATAATTGAAAATCAGCCATGGTTTTCAATTCAGGTTGTAAGGTATAATTTCGGTCGGTTTTACATGAAAGCTGTGGCAAGATTAATGAAGATGACCGAAGTTGTAAAAATTGATATTCTTAACCCGGATATGGGCGAGATTTCGCGCGCAGCCAAGTTAATTCGTGCGGGTGAGGTGATTGCATTTCCAACTGAAACCGTCTACGGCCTGGGGGCTGATGCTTTTAACGCCGCCGCGGTTGATAAGATTTTTCTGGCCAAAGGCCGCCCGGCGCATGACCCGCTGATTGTGCACATAGCTTCCGTAGATCAACTTGCGTCCGTTACCGTTAAGATTCCTGATTTTGTTCAGCGGCTGGGGAATCATTTCTGGCCCGGGCCTCTAACCCTGGTGGTGCAGCGTAACCCCGCTTTACCTGGCAATGTAACCGCTGAGCTTGATACAGTGGCGGTACGTGTACCCCAACATGCTGTGGCTTTGGCATTGATTAAGGCTAGCCAGACAGCCATTGCTGCCCCGTCCGCTAATTTGTTTAGCGGGGTCAGCCCAACCTCTGCAGAGCATGTATTCCAGGATTTGAATGGCCGTATTCCTTTGATCCTGGATGGTGGTTCAACCACCATTGGGGTTGAATCAACTGTACTGGATTGCACTATCTGGCCGCCAAAAGTTTTACGCCCGGGAGGGATTTCAGTAGAAGCACTGCGCACGTTTTTAGGGGACGTTGACGTTTTCCAAAAAAACAAGGATGTCGTCACATTTGTCAAATCGCCTGGAATGCTCGATAAACATTATTCGCCCAGTGCACATTTATATTTTTGTTTGAGCACTTTGCCCGAGCATTACCAACCCTATTTCGAGCAATTAATAGAAAATAAGTTGCGCGCAGGGAAAAAAGTCGGGGCAATAATTGTAAATGAAGACGAAGCCTGGTTCGCCAGTCACTTTTCTTCGATCGAGATCATTTCCCTCGGATCAATATTGCATCTTGAGCAAGTAGCCAGTCATTTGTATGCTGCTTTGCGTGAGATGGATGCCCGCGGTGTAGATTATATTTTGGCGCATGATTTTGGCGGGGAGGGTGTCGGTTTGGCTATTCGTGATCGGCTGATGCGGGCGGCATTTGAAGTCGGGTGTTGCGAGGGCGGCTAGTCGTTTCGATAGTAGCATACGGATAAACAAGAGTGGGCAGGTTATGCTATGCATGGACCTGATCTCTAATTTCTGGTTTAATCTTGTTAATCAGTTGTTAATATTGTGATAAAATTCAAATTTAACAATTCGCAGGAAATCCATAAGAAATGGAGAATACCAAATGGGTATTAAAGATCTGGTTAAACGCAAACCCAACAAATTTATCACTCTTCTGGTTAAGCAAACCGAGTTAACCATACATGGCCTGGACTTATTAAAAGTATATTTTAAAAAACGAAACCGCGATATGGCCAAGCAGATTTCCAACACGGAAAAAGAAGCTGATGAAGTGCGCCGGATACTAATTGAGGAATTAATGCGTACCTTCATCACACCATTTGATCGCGAGGATATTTTTGCCCTTTCACGCGAGATTGATGATATTTTGGATTATGTCAATACCACCGTTGAAGAGATGGAAATTTTGGATGTATCCCCCAATTCTTATATGCTGCGCATGGCGTCGCTCTTGCATGACGCAGCAGTAGAAATTAATCTCGCCGTACTGCGTTTACAGGATAATCATCTCTCTGTAGCCAACGACCACGCCCAACGCGCTAAAAGCCTTGAGAATCGGGTCGAAACGGTTTACCGCGAAGCGATTGCAGATTTGTTCAACAATGCCAAGGATTTAAAGCATGTGGTTGAGATGATGAAGATTCGTGAACTTTACCGGCATCTTAGCAATGCCGCTGATCGAGGTGATGGGGCTGCCAATGTTATTTCCGATATGATTATGAAGATGGGTTAGGCATACCCGCATGGTTTTGGTTTATTTTGTCGTGGGGTTCGCCCTTATTTTTAGCTTCCTGAATGGCTTTCACGATTCAGGCAATATTCTTACAACTGTAATTTTTTCGCGGGCGATGTCTCCCCGCACAGCTCTTGCAATGACAATCGCGGCTGAGTTTGCCGGCCCTTTCTTATTTGGCGTGGCGGTGGCAAAAACGATTGGTGAAGAGCTTGTTCTACCGCAAGCCATTGATAATTGGGTATTAGTCGCCGCATTAACCTCTGTAATCTTTTGGATTCTCTTTAGCCGGCGCTTTGGTATTCCTTCCAGTTCATCTCATGCGCTGGCCGGGGGATTGATCGGTGCAATCACCGCTCAGGCAGGTTTTCAGGCGATTCAGGCAGCCGGTTTGTGGAAAGTAATTTTGGCATTATTTGTTGCGCCAGTCTTGGGTCTTCTGATTGGCTTCTTATTCACCAAACTGGTCTTTTTGCTCGCGAAAAAGTCCAGTATGAAAATCAACAATTTCTTTAAAAAGGGTCAAATTGTCACCGCTTTGGGTTTGGCTTTAAGCCAGGGAAGCAATGATGCTCAAAAGACAATGGGGGTAATCATACTCAGCCTGGTTGTCGCCGGCAAAATCTCTTCTTTTGAGGTGCCAACCTGGGTGGTCACTTCCAGCGCCTTGGCCATTGCCTCAGGTACAGCTTTTGGCGGCTGGCGTTTAATCCGAACACTTGGCGGCAAGTTTTTCAAAATTAAACCTGTGCACGGTTTTACTGCCCAAATCACATCGACAGCCATTATTCTCAGCGCAGCATTGTGGGGAGGACCGGTCAGCACAACACAAGTGGTTGGATTATCCGTCCTCGGCGCGGGCTCTGCCCAACGCATAAAAATGGTGCGCTGGGGTGAGGCACGCAATATTCTTTTGTCGTGGATATTGACGCTCCCTATTATGGTATTTCTCTCGTGGGGAACTTATTATTTATTCAGGTTATTCTCCTAGAATAGAGATCAGCGACTGAGTACTCTTCGTGAATGCTTTAATTTGAAATTACTGACGAGAATGATGAAGATGCGGACTTGGCCTTTTATTTGTCTCCCTTGACAACTCCTTCCTTTTTGAGATAATAGAAGATAGTAATTTTAAATGAGCAATAAGCTAAGATAGAGGAAAGTAGCACGGAGTAAACCGTCAGGGAGGAAGGGGCATAGACTGAAACCCAATCCCGGTGGATCCCGTATGAAGTTCCCTCTTGAGCTGCCCAGGGGAACGTTATATCAACCTGTAGTCTGGGCCGGAATGCCACCGTTAGCAGGCAGACCGATTGTGAATGAAGATCACAGTCAGCGTGAGAGAGCCGCAAAATGCCGGCTAATGTGGGTGGTACCACGGGTAATAAGTGCCCGTCCCTGTTTGTGGGGACGGGTTTATTTTTTGGAGGTTTTATGGAAGAAAAGCCAAAGATTATTAGCGAACTGGAAGAAACCAGAGATAAAGCCCTGGCGAGTTTGTCCCAGGTGAATGATGAAGAAGCTTTGCAAAACTGGCGGAGAGATTACCTGGGAAAGGCTTCACAAGTGATGCTGACATTCGCCAGCCTCGGGCAGCAGCCAAAAGACATGCGCGCGTTGCTAGGGCAGACAGCCAATCAAGTCAAACAGGCCTTGGAAGTTGCTCTCGAAGAACATACTCAACGGGTAAAACAAACCGCTTTGTTGCATAAGGTGCAGAGTGAACAGGTGGATGTAACGCTGCCAGGACGGGCACCTGTTCAGGGTGGTTTGCATCCGCAAACCCAGGTCATGCGGCGTATCTTCGCTATTTTTGCCGAAATGGGTTTTCAGGTCTATCGCACCCCGGATGTGGAATCGGATTTGTATAATTTTGAGTTATTAAATATCCCGGCTTATCATCCGGCGCGCGACATGTGGGATACTTTCCACGTTGAGGGGGAAGGTGTCGTCTTGCGTACGCATACATCTCCCGGGCAAATCCATGCCATGCGGCAGAATGCTCCCAAGCCGGTGCGGGTTATCTTGCCCGGTATGTGTTACCGCTATGAACAGATCAGTGCCCGTTCTGAAATTCAATTCAATCAGGTCGAGGTCATTGCAGTCGGAAAAAATATTACATTCGGCGATATGAAGGGTACACTCAACGGTTTTGTACGGCGCCTTTTTAATGCTGATGTTCGCACCCGTTTGCGCCCGTCTTATTTTCCATTCACAGAGCCAAGCGCTGAAATGGATGTGGAATGTTTCGTGTGCGCCGGCAAGGGCTGCTCGGTTTGTAAAAGCAGCGGCTGGCTAGAGATTCTTGGCTGCGGAATGATCCACCCGGCCGTACTGGAGAATGGCGGCTACGACCCGCGTGTTTTCTCCGGCTTTGCTGCCGGTATGGGGCCGGAACGCATCAGCATGCTGCTGCATAAAATCGAAGATATCCGCTACTTCTGGGGTAATGATGTTAGATTTTTGGGGCAGTTTTGAAATTAGTTGATTAGTGATTGGTAAATTAGTTTCTTGTTCGGTTCTCTGGTAGAAGGAGAAAAGTATGAGTAGTGCAGGATTACAAGACCTTAATGTGTGGGTGAAGGCGAAAGCTTTCGCAGTTTTTGTTTACAAAGAAATTTTGCCGATTTTACCTGAAGAGGAAAAATATGGGCTCAATCAACAGATCAGGAGAGCTGCCGTCAGTATCTCAAGTAATATTGCAGAAGGATATGGTCGCTTCAATTTTCAAGATAATATCCGCTTTTGTTATATAGCCAGGGGATCGTTAAATGAAACTATTAGCATGATCGCCCTTTCTGAAGAGTTAGGTTTTATGCCAAGAAAAATACTTGAAGAAAGCTTAAAACTTTCGGAAGATTTGGCTAAAATGCTCCATGGATACATTTCTTTCTTGAAGAAAACAAAAACAGAATCGCAGCCCAAGATTATTCGTGACATGAATGAGAAATATAGATCTAAAATAGATATTGACAATGAAAACGATCTGGATCAGTCTGATTTCGCGTTAGAAAATTAATCCTACCAATCAATTAGCCTACAAATCAACAAATCAACAAATCAACAAATCAACAAATCGACAAATCGACAAATCAACAAATCAACTAATTAACAACTTACACGTCAGGAAAAAACATGAAAATCTCTCTCAATTGGCTTAAAGACTATATCGATATCGATCTATCGCTTGAAGATCTGGCGCGCACGCTAACGATGCTGGGGTTGGAGGTGGAGGAGATTCGGGTCGTAGGACTGGAGCTGCCTCAGAAATCGGATCGCAGTGAGTTCAAAATCACAGGCCTGGGCTGGCCATCGGATTATTTTGTAGTGGCCCAAATCGATGAGGTTATGCCCCATCCGGATGCCGATCGCTTGACCTTGTGCCGCCTTAATGACGGTGGCGCAGACCTGATCGTACTGACTGGTGCACCGAATTTATTCCCATATAAAGGGATAGGGCCGCTGGTTAAGCCCATTAAAGTTGCATATGCCCGCGAAGGTTCTGTTTTGTACGACGGGCACAAACCGGGTTACGAATTAACGAAATTAAAACGCGCCAAAATTCGGGGTGTTGAATCTTTTTCAATGGTCTGTTCCGAAAAGGAGCTTGGTATTTCCGATGAACATGAAGGCATCATAATCCTGGATAGTGATGCTCCTACCGGTATGCCATTGGCACAGTATATGGGAGATGCTGTCTATGAAGTTTCCATTCTCCCGAATATGATCCGTGATGCAAGTATGGTGGGCGTAGCCAGGGAACTGAGCGCAGTCACAGGAAAAGCATTAAGGGTGCCTCAACGATCAGTAAAATCCAATGGACCCAATATTGCAGGGAAAGCTGCCATCGAAATACGAGATCCACAACTTAATCCGCGCTTTGTTTTAGGATTGATAGAAGCGGTCACCCCACGCGAAAGCCCTTATTGGGTTCAACGGCGTTTACGGATGGCGGGTATGCGTCCGATCAATGCGATTGTGGATGCCACCAATTACGTTATGTTGGAAACCGGCCAGCCGTTGCATGCATTTGATTATGACGTGCTCAAAGAGCGCGCCAATGGCGAGCGTCCGACCATAATTACTCGTCCAGCTGTTGAAGGTGAAACCATTACCACCCTGGATGAGGTCAGGCGTAACCTGGATCCCAATGACATTTTGGTAACCGACACCGCCGGGCCTTTATCATTAGCAGGCGTGATGGGTGGCCTAGAAAGCGAAATCAGACCTGAAACCCGTAACATCCTTTTAGAAGGTGCCAGTTGGAATTTCATCAATGTTCGTAAAACAACATCCCGTATGCACCTCAATTCTGAGGCCGGTTACCGATTTGCGCGTGGCGTCCATCCTGCTCTGGCATCCTGGGCGGTTGAACTTTGTCTGCAGCGCATGTATGAGTGGGGCGGTGGTCAGATTTATGAGGGACTGGTGGATAAATACCCACTGCCACCGCAAGACCCGCAAGTTGAAATTACTGTGGCGGATGTAAAACGAAAATTGGGTATTACTATCCCGGCTACCGAGATCGCTGACATATTGAGGAGGCTGGAATTCAAGTGTCAAGTGGATGGTGATCGGGTAGTGGCACAGACGCCACCCATTCGCCTGGATATCGGCAGCGGAGAGGTAGGCAAGGCGGATGTAATCGAAGAAATTGCGCGTATATACAGCTATAATGCCATCCCTGAAACCGATTTGGGTGATGACCTCCCTCCGCAGGGCAACAATCTTGCGCTCGACCATGAGGAAAAGATCAAAGACATTCTCGTTGGCCTTGGTTTGCAGGAGGTTATCACTTACAGATTGACTTCAATTGAACGTGAAAACAGGTTGGCATTGGATCGGAATGAACTTAACCCTCAGTCATACGTAAAATTAAGAAATCCGAGTGCGCCCGAACGGGCTGTAATGCGTCGCAGCTTGCTGGCTTCGGTTCTGGAAGTGCTCGAAAAGAATGTTCACTTGAGTGAACGCCTGGCTTTCTTTGAGATTGGCCCAATATTTGTTCCGATTAAAGGGCAGCAGTTGCCAAACGAGCCGCGGCAACTGGCGCTTGCCATGACAGGCAAGCGTCATAACAGCGCCTGGGATGTTGTCGAAAAAGGACAGCTCGATTTCTTCGATTTGAAAGGGGTTCTTAGCGGCCTTCTGGAGAGTCTTCACCTGTTGAATGTTAGCTTTGAACCTGCCAGCCATCCGGCAATGCACCCCGGAAAATGTGCGCAAATATTTGTGAATGGTAATAGCCTCGGATATCTGGGTGAACTACATCCACAGGTGAAAGAGCGTTATGATTTTCTTTCGGCTTGTGTGGTGCTGGCAGAGATTGACCTGGATAAATTGGTATCCCTGACGCCGTTATGGTTTGAGTCTGCTCCTGTGCCGCTCTTCCCACCGGTGCTGGAGGACATTGCACTAATCGTTGACGCAAATATACCGGCCGAACGGGTTGAGACATTAATCCGGCAGACTGGTGGAAAAATGCTGTCCGCTGTGCACCTTTTTGACGTCTACAGCGGTGAAAAGATCGGAACGGGCAAGAAAAGCCTGGCTTATAGTATGACTTATCAGCCTCAGGACCATACCATGACAGCAGCAGAAGCGACTGCATTGCGCAACAAGATCGTTCGCCGATTGGAACGTGAGGTTGGTGCACAGCTGCGGGATGAATGATTAAAGATGGGTGAAGAGTGGAGGATTAAATTCAGGATACCCAATTCTGACTGATATCCTATATAATTGCCTGATGGTTATAAATACTTCATTTCGCAAACCTGACTGGTTTGAACATTTGTTCCTGGCAGGTATGCATATAAAATTAATTTTACTGCCATGTTTATTGATGCTCAGCCTTATGCTGGGTGCTTGTCAGCCGAAAATCCCCAGTCCGGCGGCTGCAACAGCAACTCGTACAATACAGCCATCCGCTACCAAAACGAGAACCATCGCTGCAACCTTTACCGCTACTGTTACGCCTCAACCTTCCTGGTGGGTGGACCAGGAGGATATTAAAGGTGCTCAGGTGAGCCTGATGCATCCCTGGAGTGGAAAACTCGCCGCGGAGTTGGAAGCGCTGGTTAAGACCTTTAACCAGAAAAATGAGTGGGGTATTAAAGTCAGCGTCCACAGCCCGGGGAGTGCTCAGCAGGTTTTTCAGCAAAGCCAGTCCGGAATAGCGATTGGCAGCGGACCGCAGGTCGTGATTGCTCCGGCGGAAGAATTGGCTTACTGGTATCAGCAAGGACACTTGTTAGCGCTTGATTCCTTTGTAAATGATGCAAATTACGGTCTTTCGTTAGAGCAACAACAAGATTTTCTTCCTGTTTTTTGGCAACAGGATCTTATCTCAGGTGAACGGATCGGAATTCCTTTTAATCGTGATATCAATTTTCTGGTTTACAACTCCAGCTGGGCAAAGGAAATTGGGATCAAAAACGCACCTGTCACACTGGATCAAATACGCAGCCAATTTTGCACAGCCGGCCAATATTTGCTTAATGATAATAACTTCGAAAATAACGGTATGGGTGGCTGGATCATAAATCGCAACGAACAAGTATTGTTGAGCTGGATGCGCAGTTTTGGTATTACAGATTTTCCTGACGCAGAAGAAACCTATTCTTTTGACCAGACAGCGGCTTTACAAACAATGGCATTCTTGCGCGGACTAATGGATGGTAATTGTGCCTGGGTCAGCCGTGACCCCTCCCCTATTAATTATTTTATAAATCGTGAGGCACTGGCGTTCAGTGCCCAATTAAAAGATTTGGACGCCCTTACAACAGCCTTGAAAAAAGCAAATTCTACAGATGAATGGCAGATAATACCCTATCGCAGCCAATCTGGAGATCCAGTGGTGATTACACAAGGTTCCTCTTATGGTATCTTGAGATCAACGAAGGCACAGGAATTGGCTTCCTGGCTGTTTATGCGTTGGATGAGCGAAACGGAAAACCAATTGGCGTTGGCAAAAGTCAGCTCGGATTTACCGGTTAGCACTTCGACACAAAAACAAGTCAGCAATGCGCGGGGCACATACTGGCCGCAAGTGTTAGCGCTGGTCGAGGAAGCTCAACCTGCACCTCGTACCGCTGAATGGATGGTCGGCCGCTTTGTCTTGCAGGATGCGTTCTATCAGGTGATTCAGGGGATTATACCTTCTGAGCAATATCCACAGATCCTGCAATTGTTGGATGAGACCATTGCCAATTTGAAAGACAAGCCGCCATTCCCCGGTTGGTAAAATTAAAAAGACGTCCCAGGGACATCTGTTATAAAATTATTTTTTCGAAAGAAGAGGCGACGACGAGACTCGAACTCGTGATGAGGGTTTTGCAGACCCTTGCCTTGCCAACTTGGCCACGTCGCCGCGAGGTTTTAAACTGAGCGGGCAACGGGATTCGAACCCGTGACCTTCTCCTTGGCAAGGAGACATTCTACCAACTGAACCATGCCCGCATAAGGGTATTTTGGATTGTTAATGTGTTCGCTAGTATAGCATTGAGTTTTTTATCCGTCAAGTCAGCGGGTCTCTGAAGACAAATTTAGTGCTTGGGTTTAGGCCAGTGTTCCGATGAAAATTGAGTGGGAAATCCCTTTATTTTTATCTAAATCATTCCTAGCCGAGATTGAGGGACCTTCAGGGAAGCCTGGTATTTGCAGGGCCATCTCTTTGACCACTACCCTCAAGCTCGGATTGGGTATTTAATATATTTATTCTTACCCGAATCCGAGCTAGGAAGTCGGTTGTAGGCGGTGTAGCTTTTCCAACCGGCTGTTGTTACTGCCCCAATCTCGGCTGCGACCAAAGCTGTGCGATTTAAAAAGCAGGGAAGAGAGCATCTCGTCATAATCTCCGCCCATTGAACCTGGAATCTCAAAAATTCATCATTTGAAAGGTTGCTGTATGGCAAATGCAAGGGGAACATTTCTTGACACTGACTTTTGAGTATGCTACAGTTAATCACTGGAATTAATTTGCCCTTTATTCATTTAATTTCCTATCAGGAGCACAGCTTTGACGAAATCTAGAACTCAACTTATGGTCGAACGGTTGCGGGATTTGCAAGCTTCTTCACCGGATATTGAAGCATCTGCGATTGTCAGTGTCGATGGTTTGACAATTGCTTCGGCTTTACCTCAAGGAGTGGAAGAAGATCGTGTTTCAGCCATGTCGGCGGCAATGCTCTCATTAGGTGAGCGGATAGCGACTGAACTTGGCAGAGGTTCGCTCGAGCAGGTATACATTAAAGGCGCGCAAGGATATGTGGTCTTAATGTCCGTGGGTGAAGATGCAGTCTTAACTGCGTTAGCTCGTGAGCAGGCGAAGCTCGGTCTCATTTTCTTGGATATGCGTCGTGCAGCGGAAGATCTGACAAGGCTTATCTAAGAACGGACCAAAATGGAACCCATTCCTGAGAGTGGATTGTTTTACCCCAACAAGATTGCCAGAATAAGTTTAAATGCCCTCGAAGATGTAATGGGAAAAAATGGGGTTAATGCTGTGCTTAACCTCGCAAACCTTGCCCATCTATCCGAACAGCTACCGCCGGATAATTTAAATCGGGAATTTGATTTTGCCTGGTTTTCATCATTATTTGGAGCCTTGGAAGAAATGTACGGTCCGCGCGGTGGCAGAGATTTGGCTTTGCGTGTTGGGAAAGCTACTTTTGAGCGTGGTTTGCGAAGTTTTGGGGCCTTGGCGGGTGCCGGCGATTTGGCTTTCAAAGTGCTGCCATTGCACACAAAGATTAAAGTAGGCTTACCAGCCATGGCAAGGGTCTTCAGCCAGATGAGCGATCAATTTTCATCGGTGGAGGAGGAAGACGAACATTTTGTCTATACCATTCACCAATGCCCGGTTTGTTATGGCCGCCATAGTGAAAAGGCTTGTTGTTATATCGCCAGCGGCTTGATCTTTGAGGGTTTAAAATGGCTTTCCGGAGGCACCCAATTCGAAGTGGAAGAATCCCGTTGTATTGCGGTGGGAGATGAAGTTTGTGAGTTCCGCGTCAAAAAAGAACCGATAGGCTAAATTCTTATGGAATCAACCGCACCTGCCAAAATTTTGATTGTTGAAGATGACATTGAAATTGCTGAGATGTTAAGCGCCTATTTCACGGTACAGGGCTATCAGGTCATCTCCGTTAATTGGGGTGAAGATTGCCTGCGTTTATGCCAGAACGAGGCCTTTGATGTGATCATTCTGGATATCCGTTTGCCGGATATCGACGGATTTGAAGTCACTCGCCGCCTTAAGGATAATCGCAAAACCCAGGATATTCCGATTATCTTCCTAACCGAATTAAGGTACCGCGAAGATCGTTTGAAAGGACTGGCGCTGGGTGTTGAAGATTATATAACCAAGCCATTCGACTTTCAGGAATTACGTTTGAAAATTCGTAATGTTTTATTGCGGCACCGGCGCTATTCTTTAATGAATGCAGTCACCGGGTTGCCCGAAAGGCAGTTGTTCACCGAGAATTTAGAATATCACCTGACGGACGGTTCCTTTGGAGTTGTGATGGTGCAGGTATGCAACCTTGATTCTTTTCGGGAGATGTTTGGCTTTATTGCCGCCGATGAGATTTTGCGAACCGTCGCCTTGATCATGAAGGACTCACTCGAACAACATGTTAACATCGATGAAGCGCTGGCACATTGGGGTCGCTTAAATTTCGTATCAACTGCTCCCGAAGAAAATGTTTCCTCTTTTATCGATGATGTACAATTACGTTTGAGCAAGTCATTCGATTATTTTAAGAATACACGTACATTCAGTAACAACATCCAAGATCAAGGTCTTGGTTATCAGATCCATTCCTGGATTGTTGACCCCCACAAGGAAAGCCTTCAGAAAATCATCAACGATCTCGATCATTACTCAAACCAGGTGGAAATTGAAAACAACAATCGTAGTACCAACGTATAACGAAAAAGAAAACATCGAAAAGCTGGTGACAGCTCTGTTCGCCTTACCGCTCGATCTGAATATATTGATCGTGGATGACAACAGTCCGGATGGAACCGGCCAAATCGTCGATGAACTGAAAGTGAAAACGGATGGCAAGGTTCAAGTTCTGCATCGCACCGGTAAATTGGGACTGGGAAGCGCTTATATTTTGGGTTTTCAAACTGCCATTCAAGCTGGCGCAGATTATGTTGGCCAGATGGATGCCGATTTTTCACATCCTTTAGCAGCTATCCCCGAATTGGTATCGTTGCTGGATGCGTATGACTTTGTTTTGGGATCGCGGTATGTAAAAGGTGGCAGCCTGGATGAAAATTGGCCATTCTGGCGCAAAATGCTTTCAGGGTTTGGGAATTTCTATGCCAGGACGATTTTAGGTATGAAGATTCGCGATGTGACCGGCGGTTTCCGCTTCTGGCGCAAAGAGACTCTGCAAGCTATGCCGCTTGAACGGGTGCTTTCCAACGGCTATATCTTTCAGGTGGAAATGGCTTATGTGGCCGCGCGACTGGGTTTTCGCTGTAAAGAAATCCCGATTCACTTCGCTGACCGGCGCTGGGGTAAATCGAAGATGTCTTTTCGTATACAAATTGAAGCCGCTTTTCGCACCTGGTACTTGTTGGGTATGTATAACGACCTGGATCGTAAATTAAACGTATAGGATGAAGGCTGAAACGCATTAAGAGCGATAAAAAAGTTTGGCGAAGTTACTCGTCAGGCGATCCAAATGTGCTTTTCATGGCTTGACAGGTTCTAATTATTTATTGGCAAACCTGCTAATTATTGGTGCCTTGAATATAATTGGCAGTCAGCAGCTTCCATTCATCCATGGAAAGAGTTTCTGCCCGGCGGGTGGGGTCAATCATGCTTTCCTGTAAGAGCTGTTCAATTTGGGCAAACGGCAGACTCAATCCAGTTGTTAATGATCTCCGCAGCATTTTTCTTTTTTGTCCAAAACCTGCTTTTGCAAGCCGGAAGAAGGTTTCAATCTGATCGGCAGGAATAAGCGGCAGAGGGTATAAATCAATCCGGATAACAGCGGAATCCACTTTGGGTGGTGGGTAAAATGCCCCGGCTGGGATGTGGGCCGCGATGGTTGGTTTCCCGAAAACCTGTACACTCAAGGCCAGTAAACTGAGATCCCCAGGTTGAGCACAAATACGCCTGGCAACTTCTTTCTGGATGGTTAATACCATTGTGCGCGGTTTGATTTCAGCTTCCAATAAGTGACGGATGATGGCTGAAGTAATGTAATAAGGGATATTGGCAATTACCAGGTAGCCATCTTTTTCCATTAAATCAGGCGGGCTGATCTTGAGGATATCACCCTGCACCAAATGAACATTTTTTACATTTGCCAGTACATCTTCCAAAATGTTAAACAAGCGCCGGTCAATCTCCACGCTAACCACGCGCGCGGCAGACATGGCGAGGTAACGAGTTAAAGAACCCAAACCGCTTCCAATTTCCAGGACCTCATCTGCCATTTCAATATCAGCGGCGTCAATTACCTTTTCAAGTGCTGCCGGGTCAATTAGGAAATTCTGACCGAGGCTTTTACGCGGCGAGAGTTTATGCTGGCGTAGAAGCTGCGGGATGTTGATTGCGGTTGGAATCAGGGCAGGATCCATGGAATATTATTCGGAACAGGTGTTAGAAGATAGATGGTTACGTTCGAATACCAGGCCACATAATCACTGTCCGAATAGCCCAGGTCAATCCAGTATTTTCCGGCAATGCCTCCGCCAACATCGGCTATTGTACCTATACCATAATTAGGGACATACACACGTTGCCCAACCATAAGGTTATACCAGGAACGGGTGACGCCGATGACACCATGCTGGACTGGCAAGCCGCTGGACGTTCCATAATAACAGCGATCTGTGCCTGACCGGCAGGGAGAATACGAGGTTGCATATACATTGACCGTGCGCCAGTATTCGATTTCTCCTTGAGGCGTATCCATTTTACGGATAACAACCTCTGTTCCACGCCCGATTTGTTGAGTCTGGGGTTGCTTGGCGATCCAGGTGGTTTCTTCTGTACGCAGCGTTTCCTGATCGTCTTCGTATCGGATGCGCGAACGGGTTACTTCCAGTCCGAATTCACCTTTTTTGACAATATCAGTCTTGTCCAGTTCTACTTGATCCGATTTGATGTATTCAATACTGAAAGGAAGAACGGTCTGGGTAATATTGACTTCTTCACGTACCCGTACCAGTTGAATGGTGCCATCTTTTGGAATTGGTTCTGAGGCAGCTGGAATACTGTAATCCAACCCTTGCAAGCTAAGACCGGCATCAACCAGTGCTTCACCCACGTTCGTAGCTGCGCTCTGCAGGCTTATGGTTTTCTCTTTCAGTTTGACGGTGATGGGAACAGCGCGCCGGATGGTGATGGATATGGGGTGGTCGAGTGGTGTGGAAGCCGGTGGGATGACCTCATCTGCGCTTGCCAAATGAATATTGGCCTCATCAAGGGCTTCAGCCACGGTATCCGCACTGGACGCGATCGATAAAGTTTGTTTTTGATCCTGGATAGTTAATGTGACAGCCTGTTTCAGTGTGATGAAATAGGCACCCACATATGGCAAAGTTGCACCACTCTTAACCTGTTTGGCGTTGACCAGCACTTTATCCTGAGGAGCGATGGTTAAACCTGCCAGGGCAAAGATGGAGCCCAAGTTCCGTTCAGGGGTGGTCAGGTTTAGTGTCTGGGCAACGGGTAAAGTCTGAATGATTACAGGCCGTGCCAGTTCAATCTGAATTGTCTTAACCCCGAGCATATTTTCGTTCAGGGCGGGTGTGATCTGATCTTCCGGTTGGAGGGTCAGGTCACCTTGCTCCAACACTTGCGCTACAGTCCAGGCCTGGGTGCGGATAATTTGTTGTTCTCCGTTAATCGAGATCGTAACGGATCGGGGAAGCAGGATGAAAAGCGCGCCGGCAATCAGGATGCTGGCAATCAGCCCCGCTAGAATTTTTGTTTTTAGTCTCATAAAATCGATTGTAACAGAGTTTTATAGGCTTATAGAAGGCAGCTGGCAGTTTTTAATTGGATAAAAGGCTGCTTTATCAGTCTGATTGAGTTATTTAACTTCTCAATGGTAACGTGTTCCATGGCATTTTGTGCTGGTGAAACCATTGTGGTTTTCTCTTTTTACCTTTCACCCATTACCCTTTACTTCTTACTTTCTTAAACAAAAAACCACGAAGTAAGAATTATTTATTTATAGAAAAGATAACATAGAGATGTCACTCTGTGAAGGTTAATCTTGACAAAACGTATCCTACAGGATACAGTATTTGTTGATGATCTAGATCCGAGAAACCGATATTTTTCAGAAGTGGTTCAATTCACTTTGAGATAAAAGAGCGAAAGCGCGGATCGATGTTCGGATCAAAAGAATTGAGCTTCGTAATTTTGGAGATGTAGAATCGGTAGGGCAAGGCGTTTCGGAATTTAAAATTGATTATACAGGAGGATGCAGAATATATTTTATTAAGCAAGGCAAAATTGTGATTATCTTGCTTTGTGGGGGCAGTAAATCCTCTCAGGTAAGGGATATCCCGAAAGCTCATGAACTTGCACAGAGATTATAGGAAATATAAGAATGAAAAAAACGACAATAACTACTCATCTCTGGGATGCATCGGAACATCTGAAATCCGATGAAGACATGCTTAATTATTTGGAGGCTGCATTTGAAGATGGAGACCCTACGGTTATCTCCTCCGTGTTGGGAGATATTGCCCGTGCAAAAGGGATGACTTATATCGCGAAACAAACGGGGTTAGGACGTACAAGTCTTTATAAGGCTCTATCTTCAGAGGGAAACCCTGATTTCGCAACCATTCTTAAGGTTGTGAATGCACTTGGAATGAGATTACAAGCTACTTCTTTGAATGGATAGGATACACAAGTAAAGAATTTATGCGTTAAAGCAAACAGAGTATTGAAAACTGAAACAAAAAAAATAGGCAAAGGAGGTGCAAAAAACTAACGAGACTTAATTCCAAATTTGCCACATTCGTTTATTCGCGCCATTCGTGATTAAAATTCTTAAAACCCTTTTCTTCTTACATTCTTAAACAAAAAACCACCCTATTCATCAAAATAAGGTGGAGGTCGTCAGACCTGCTGAGTCGCAGAATCGAACTGCGGACGCAATAATCAGGTCGTGGGGTCTGACACTTGAGCTTCCTCGGCGGTTTGTCTACAGTTTATGCCACATTCGTTTATTCGCGCCATTCGTGATTAAAATTCTCAAAACCCTTTTCTTCTTACATTCATAAACAAAAAACCACCCTATTCATCAAAATAAGGTGGTTGTGCCGAGTCGCAGAATCGAACTGCGGACACCACAATTTTCAGTCGTGTGCTCTACCAACTGAGCTAACTCGGCTCGGTGGAAATATTCTACTCGTAGCAGAGGTGGATGTCAAGCGGTTGCTTGACTGCAGTTGCCTGCCCGGCTAGGATCAGCATGCATGCTTATTGCTCCTCATCACCATTTCCATTGCTGGCACCGCCCGATGTATCGGCGAAGGCGATCATAATGGCGAATTGGCTGATGGCGTTGTAAGACTCTTCCAATTGACCCTGCAGGGTCAATTGTGAAGCCACTTCCGGCTCTCCCAAGCGTTTAAGCAATGGTTGCGGAATGTTGGGCATACGTACCTGGACATTAACTTCGTTTAGACTGCTGCCAGTCTCCCAAAAGTTTTCGAGCGTTTCCGGAAAGCGGAGTACTTCAGGCTGATTTTGCCAGGTAGGGGTTTCGTTGTTAATGGCGGCCAGGTCAATATCAGCACCACGCCGCTGGCGCAAGGCCTGCATGATTTGCTCCTGCGATTTCCCTCTCATTCGGAAAAGCAAAAATGGATCTTCGTCGAAGCGGTCGCCGAGGATATAGTGCGTAGCAGCCACGTGTTTGCAAGGAGTCACTTTATCCGGGCAGGTACATTTGGTTTGCAAGTCACTGGTGCGGCTGGGAAAGAGGCTAACGCCTGCTTGATTGAAAACCTCTTCGATATCTTGAGGCATGTCTCCAGCTAATAATTGGGCAACATAAATCGCTTTATCCGATAGGATATCAAAAACTTTTTCCCATTGTTTGCTGTTAAAAGGTGTTAATTGAATGGTCACCCGATATGGTTTAGGTCTTGAGCCTTGAACTCGGGCAGCCATGCCACCTTTAATCTCTTCCATTGAGACAATTTGACCAATTCGCGCATAATGTTGGCCACGCGTCAGGCGCACGCCCTGCATCAGCCGTTCTAACGCCTCAAGCCAACGACGCGCCCACCAGTTCTTGGCAAATTCACCACGCTGGCTGCGGGTTTGAATACCGGTTTCTATTCTGCGAGGATTCATACCCCACGGTTCATTGGTGGAATTATTACGATCGTTGTTTATCCTGTTCCCATTCTCGTTGGGCTGCCTGGTTGGCCGGTTGCTATTACGTTGACCGTTTTGTTGCCCATTAATGCGGGAATTGGAACCATTCTGCTGATTTTCAGGCTTGCTTTGGCGTGGCCCACCCGATTGGTTTGGTTCTGATGAGCGGGGGTTTCGGCTGCGCTGGTTTGGTTTGGATCGTCGCCGACTGCGGTTGCTGCGCTGTGAGCGCGGGGTTTGCTTTCCATCCGCAGACGATGAGCTTTGATCCGCTGGCGTGTTAGTACCATTATTATTGGTAGGAGAATTAGAATTTAGAGAATCTTGCATACTTTCCTTCTTAATCCTGGTATCGTAACCGAACCAGATCTTGCAATTCTTCGGTTGAGAGATCACCTATCCAGCTTTCACCACCGCCGATTACTAAATTGGCGAGGCCCCTTTTGGATTCGATCATCTCATCAATTTTTTCTTCCAGTGTTCCGACACACACGAATTTATGCACCTGAACATTACGGTTTTGGCCAATTCGAAATGCCCGGTCTGTGGCTTGATCTTCAATGGCTGGATTCCACCAACGGTCAAAATGAATAACATGATTGGCACGGGTCAGGTTCAGCCCAATTCCTCCAGCTTTAAGCGAAAGGATAAATACCTGTGGCCCATTTTCATCATCCATGAAGCGTTTGATCATTTGATCACGCATTTTGGTTGGGGTATTTCCATACAGGAACATTACGGGTCCGTTTATTTTGGCTGGAAGATATGCATTTAGAATTTTGCCCATCTCGGCGAATTGAGTGAAAATCAACACCCGGTCACCGACCGCCACAATTTCTTCCAGCATTTCTACCAACCGTTTTACTTTTCCGGAACGGTCCTGGATTTCACGATTGGCTGGTACTTTGCCATTAATTTTCTGCAGGTATTGCAGTGGATGATTGCAAATTTGTTTCAATCTGGTCAACATGGCCAATACCTGGCCCTGACGTTCGATTCCTTCGCTGGTTGCAATCTTTTCCATTACGTCGTTTACAACCGCCTGATAAAGGCTGGCTTGTTCTTCTGTGAGGTTGCAGTAGGCTTTCGATTCTATTTTTTCAGGTAAGTCATTGATGACATTTGGATCCGTTTTTTCACGCCGAAGTATAAAAGGCGAAACCAGACCACGCAGTTGGCTGGTCGCTTCCGGATCACGGAATTTTTCAACCGGTACAGCAAATTCGCGCCGGAAGCGGTCCTTGTTTCCGAGGTAGCCCGGGTTAAGGAATTGCATAATGGACCAGAGTTCCATCAACCGATTTTCAACCGGGGTGCCTGTTAACGCAAACCGGAAATCTGCCTTTAAGGAACGGGCTGCCTGTGTTTGCTTGGCTGCCGGGTTTTTGATGTTCTGAGCTTCATCCAGAATGACACCATGCCAGTGAATTGTCAGCAGAGTATCAAGATCCTGGCGCAGGAGGGGATAACTGGTGATAACCAGGTCACAACTATTTGCTTTTTGGATAAAATTTTTGTCTTTGAGCCGTTCCGGCCCCTGGTGTTTGTGTAATGTAAGTGATGGTGCAAACCGCTGCGTTTCTCGTTGCCAATTGGTTACCACAGATGTTGGGCATACCAGCAATACCGGACCGGGCAGCTTATCGCCATATGTTTCTTTTTCATGTAATAACAAGGCCAGGGCTTGAATTGTCTTTCCGAGTCCCATATCATCTGCCAGGCAGGCACCCAGACCCCAGCGACGGAAAAAGGTGAGCCAGGAAAATCCATATGTCTGATATGGACGCAACAGACCGTTCAAAGTCTCCGGTTGTGGGAGGACGATCATCTTTTCGTGGTTTTCCAGACCTTCCAGCCATTCAACCACCCAACCATCGGCATCCACGCCCTCAATCGGCAAGCCCTCGGCACCGGCCTGGCCTCCGAGCACGTATTGGGCTGCTTGCAACAGACCCATTTGCCCATCCTGACCCTGTGTAGTCCAGAATCGGCGGGCGGCCTGCACCTGCTCGCTATCGAGTTGTACCCACCGCCCGCCTAATTGCACAAGGGGCTCATTCAAAGCTGCCAACGATTCAAATTCAGCCCGTGTCAGGCGTGTATCTCCAATGGAGAGTTCCCAGCGGTAATTGACCAGTGAATCAAGATTAAGTTTTCCGACAGGCCGTTTGGGCAAGGTTGCTGAGCTGGATGGAGTCAATTGCAGCCGCACACCCAGGCGAGCGCCTTTTTGATCCCACCACTCCGGTGCGATGATTCCAAAACCTGCTTCTTCCAATAAAGGACCAATTTCACGCAAGAAACGGTATGCCTGGTGGGTATCAACCTCGGCTTCAGTTGGGTAACGCTGTTGCAGACTATCAAAGATGGGGTTAAAGTGGCGTAATACATAACCCAGTCCCATCAATAGTTTTTCTTGGGGGAGTTCACAACGATGCCCATCCACCAGAATCGATGCTGTGCGCGTATTCCAAATTTGATCAGCGCTGATGAGAATTTTGGGATCATCACGCGATTGCAGTAAATAGCGAATCTGCCAACTTTTTTGCAAAGGCGAATCGACTTGTGCAGGTGGCGAGACCAATTGAAAAGCAACCCGAAAGTAGTTATCCCCAGCCGCTTCCAGATTACGCATCCAGGCACGGACACTACTGAAAAGTGCGCCAGCTTGAACAGCTGATATGCGAATACGGGCATCGGGCAAAAAGAGCGCTTTTACCCAGGCTTCAAACGGGCTTGGGTTTTCGGGGATGAGGCGAACTGCCTCTGAACCGGAACCCCAGGCACGAGCGAGGGCATCGCACATCGTTAGTAAGAAGCTATCCAGCAAGGCGCGCGCTGGTGGTAAAGACCCCGGGTAAATTCGATCACCATGCAGAGATTCTGACCGGCAAACGGGTGGCATGGCATCCACTAATTTAGCCATGCGGGGGCCATCATTTTTGCCATCCAGGACAGGTTGCCAGCGGGCATGAAATTCATCTTTGGCCTGGTTGATGGGGACCATGATGGGCAAAATCTTTTGTTCTGAAAGAATTTCAAGCACCAGGCTGCAGGCATTTTGCCAGTAAATGGCGTCCTGTCCCAGCACAAAATCGCCTTGCTCACTTTCCAGTGGCAAGTTTATGAGTACGCTAAAGGCACTGCTGGCCGGCAGCCATAGTCCGTCAACCCGCCAGGGGGCCAAAAAGACCGGTGTTTCCAGATCCAGTTCCCAGACATGATTCAGAGATGGTGAAGGCAGCGGTCCGGTACGGGTGGAGGGCATATGCAGCGTGACCAAATTTGGCTGTGAAGATTCCAGGGGTGTGCCAATACCGATTCGATCCAATAGCAAGTCGGGCAACAGACTATATGGATGCTCATCAGGACTGAAGTGATCAGGAATAGGACCATCCAAATAGGAAGGTGCGGGGCTTTCTGAAGTTTCAGCCCAAAACAGTATGCCACCTGGGTCAGATGGTTTTCGAGGAGGCTGCCAGTGTGTGTGTAATACCCACATAAATTATTTAATTGCCTGATTTCTTTTCATAGCGTTGCGAGTAGAAATGCTCCTACAGTTGGAAAGATTTTAATAAAAAAGTAAATAAATGCACGTTGCATGAAATGGTGATTATTAGTAAAGGGTATTGCGCTTTTAACGAAAGAATAATCCGCCCTATAAAGAATGCGATCCGGTTAAAACATGAAAGGATATATGCGTTAAAAATACAATCATAAAAATTTCAATTCGGGTGTATACCCGTGTGAATTGCTGCATTTAAACAGAATTTTTCCTTTAGTCCCCGCGCGAATGGTCGTCCCTAAAAAGAAACATTGCGGTAATCTCCGCTGAGCTCTTTTATTGCGATAGAATCCGAGTCAATTATTAATTGCCTGTGTGTGGGTCCTAACGGCCCATCCACCCAAAGTCACTGAATTCCACCTGGAAAAGTACCACCCGGCTCAATGCCGATTGCATTAATTTTACCATATATTGAAATGTGTCAAGGGAAAAAGTGAAATCAAAAAAACCCCGGGCATTATTCTGTACACCCGAGGTTTTGTTTAAGAGCTGTTAATTTTCCAATTTGCCGGTTATGATCGCTTTTTTTACTTCGGCGATTGCTTTGGTAATCTTGATATCTCGTGGACAGGCTTCCGTGCAATTGAAAATAGTCCGGCAGCGCCAAACCCCGGTGGCTTCATTCATAATCTCAAGGCGTTCGGTGGCAGCGGTATCACGACTATCATAAATAAAGCGGTGAGCATTAACAATTGCCGCCGGGCCGACATACTTTCCATCCGCCCAAAACGATGGGCAGGAAGAGGTACAGGCAGCGCATAAAATACATTTGGTGGTATCGTCAAATCGCTCGCGTTCAGTCGGAGATTGGAGGCGCTCTTTTCCATCAGCCGGAAGTTCGCTATCGTTTATAAAATAAGGCTGTACCGAGCGAAAATGATCGAAAAATGGTTCCATGTCCACGATTAAATCTCGCAGAACATTTAAGCCTCGCAATGGTTCGATGGTGATGTCAGTAGAATCCAAATCTTTAACCAATACCTTACAGGCCAGGGCATTGTGACCGTTAATTTGCATGGCATCTGAACCGCAGACACCATGGGCACAAGAGCGCCGATAGGCCAGGGATGGATCATTGTCTGCACGAACCTGCTCCAAAACATCCAAAACGCGGTCAGTAGGATTGACCTCCATCACGTATTTATCGTAGTGAGGTTTATTACCACTATCGGGAAGGTAGCGGAAAATTTTCAAATTAATTTGCATACCAGGCTCCTTTCTTAGTATTGGCGTTCTTTGGGCTCAAAGTGAGTATAGGCTACCGGTTTATACGCCAGACGCACCTTATCTTCTTGCAGCCAGGCAAGAGTATGTTTCATCCAGTTGACATCGTCTCGTTTCGGATAATCTTCGCGCGCATGCGCTCCACGCGATTCCTTACGGGCCAGGGCTGATTCGGCAGTGATCAGTGCCAGATCGAGCATGTTCCCTAATTCCCAGGTATTAAGAAGTTCCATGTTATAGGTGCTGCTGCTATCATGAATTTTGACGTTTACAAAACGTTGTCGAAGTTGATGTAATTGTGAGACTGCATCGGCGAGACCTGCTTCCGTACGAAATACGCCGACGTCCTGTGACATAAGTTTACGCATCTCATGGCCAATCTCGGCAGCTTTTTCGATTCCACTGCCTGATCGAAGTTGATTAATCTGAGCACGCGTGAAATCTTCGGCATCGGCTGCGATTTCCTGAAGGGGATTAGCCTTGGCATATTCCGCGGCTTTGATTCCGGCTTGTTTGCCGAAGACGATCAAGTCAACCAGTGAATTGGTACCTAGACGGTTAGCCCCATGCACGGAGACACAGGCTCCTTCTCCGGCGGCGTATAGACCCGGCATGACTGTCCCTTTTTCATCCATGATTACTTCTGCAAATTTGGTCGTCGGAATGCCGCCCATAGCGTAATGAGCAGTGGGTTGAACCGGCATTGGTTCAAGGACCGGATCTACGCCCAGGTAAGTGAGGCAGAAATCAGTGATATCCGGAATTTTCTGGGTAATTTCCTCAGCGGTGACCTGATAGGGAGTGCCATCCGGCCTGGTTTTGCCGTCCAAGAGTGCAAACTTATTAATAACTTCCGGTCGGGCATCCAGATAAACATAATTTTTCCCATCGACGCCGTTGCCGGCTTTTACTTCCAGGTAAATGGCGCGGCTGACAACATCACGGGATGCCAGATCCTTAATGTGCGGCGCATATTTTTCCATAAAGCGTTCACCTTTGCCATTGATCAAAACGCCACCTTCACCACGGACAGCCTCGGTAATTAAAATACCGAGCTTAAGAATTCCTGTCGGATGAAACTGGAAAAATTCCATATCTTCAATTGGGAACCCGCGCCGGGCTAACACCGCAGCCCCATCGCCGGTATAAGCATAGGCGTTCGAAGTAATGTCCCAGATACGGCCATGGCCACCGGTGGCGAAAATGACTGCCTTGGCACGAAAGGTGTGGATTTCACCGGTTGCCAATTCAAGCGCGATTACCCCAGCAGTAACTCCGTTTTGAGTGATCAAATCAAGCACATGAAACTCATTAAAAAATGTAGTCTTGTGCTTGACACACTGCTGGAAGAGGGTTTGTAAAATCATATGTCCGGTGCGGTCGGCAGCGTAACAAGATCGCCGCACAGGTTTACCGGTTTCATTATTGGTGTGGCCCCCGAACTTCCTTTGGGCAATGCGGCCATCTTCGGTACGTGAGAAAGGCAAACCGTAGTGCTCCAGGTCATAAACCGATTGGATTGCCTGTTCACACATGAATTCGATTGCATCCTGGTCCCCCAGATAATCGGAGCCTTTCACGGTATCATAAGCGTGCCATTCCCAATGATCTTCTTCTAGATTACCTAATGCAGCACCGATACCACCCTGAGCAGCGCCGGTATGGGATCGGACAGGATACAGTTTGCTGATGACAGCTGTGTTTGCGTTTTGAGAGGCGTACAAGGCAGCCATCAAACCCGCACCACCACCACCAACGATAATGACATCATAGACATGTTGTTGAGACATTTTTCCTCCTCAGGTATGGGATGGTTTTACGGAATGGTGCGAACGCCGCCGATTAAGGCAATACCACCGATGGCGACGATAACGACCCAGAAGGCCAATAAGCCCCAATTGAGCCATTTCTGTTTGGCTGGGCTGTGAATATAATCCCGCAGTACCTGGCGAATGCCGTTAACGCCGTGTGCGAAAGCAAAGGCGAGCAACAGCGTATCGTAAGTACGCCAACCAATGCTGGCCCAGCGCAATGCGACATAATCGAGATCAATTCTATGTACGCCGACGATAATATCCTGCAATAAAACGTGCCCCCAGACAAGTGGAATTAACAATAAAGCACTATACCGCATCCACTTCCAGGCAATGGTTTCATAATTTGGTTTTGGTTTTTGCACAGTTCGTACTGTTGATGCATTCATGTTTCTCTCCTAGCCCCCAAAGAGCCCGTAGTTGTGGCGCAAAATATTGTAAAGCATAATGCCAGCTGCCGGCAGCCACAGAATAAGTGTTACAGCCAATGTCCAGCGAACGGATGAACGAGATTTCGGGATGGTCCATAACTTGGGTGCGATCAGGTCTACGTATGCGACACGCAGGCCATTAACCCCATGAAACAATACGCTGAACACCAGGGCAATCTCGCCAATGCCAAATGCGGTTGTCCGGTAAACATCAATTGCATGAGAATAAAGCTGTGGAAAAAAGTAAACCAATGAGGTATCAAGAATGTGGATGGTAAGAAAAAGAGCAGTTCCCAAACCTGTAATGCGATGCAGTAAGAAACTAATCTGCCCTTCTCTACCACGATAACCAACGTAGCCGATCATTGTGGTTTTAAAACTGGACATATTCAACCTCCTTTATTATGGATTGCAATACTATTGTAGCAATTAATTTTAAAAACGAGAAACCGATTATTTAGCTGGTTTTATATATTTCCAATAAAATGGGTTTGAAAAGTATTTTTAGGCGGTTGATCAGACGCTAAAAATACTGTGCCTCTGATTTTTGAAAAGATATCTGATTTTTCTTAGAGAATCTCTTCAAAGTACCATGTACATGGATTGGATAAAAACTGAACCAAGATATAATGTGTTGAGTGAGTAGTCTCTTCACAAAATGATCTTTTTTGGTTTCTTATTATAACTAATTTTAATGGTGGTGTGATGAAAAAAAGTTTTATTTTACTTCCAGTAATCTTATTACTGGCTGCATTGTCGCTATTAACAGGGCTTTGGGCTGGACTTTTGCGTTTAGGCTGGACTTTGCCCAATATTCATGTTGATGTTTCGCAATCCCATGGAATATTGATGGTTTCCGGTTTTTTAGGGACAGTGATCGCGTTGGAACGAGTGGTGGCACTCAAGAAGCTTTGGATGTTTGGTGCACCGCTTTTTAGCGCTTTCGGCTGGGTGCTCAGTCTGGCTTTTCCTAAAACGGGTATTGGACCACTGTTGATCACTTTAGGCAGCTTTATCATGGTGTTGATTCTAGCCTATATGGTCAGGCGTGAACCGGCTATTCATACAATCATGATTGGCGTTGGTGCCTTAAGTTGGTTCATTGGCAATGCATTATGGCTTTCAGGACTTGCAATTTATCAGGTAGTCTATTGGTGGGCAGCTTTTCTGATTTTGACGATCACAGGCGAACGGCTCGAGTTGAGTCGTGTTCTACGAATGACTAAAAAGAAAAGAGTTCTATTTTTGTCAGCAGCCGGAATATTTTTGGCAGGGGTAGTACTCGGGATGTTCGCAAACAATGCCGGAGCGAGGGTAGCTGGCTTAGGAATGTTAAGTCTGACAGTTTGGTTGCTTTGGTTTGACATAGCGCGTCGTAACCTGAACCACAGGCTTCCCCTAACGCGCTATATTTCACGGTGTTTATTTGCAGGTTATTTCTGGTTGGGCTTCGCTGGTATGTTGAGTCTCTGGTATGGGGCTGTTTATGCCGGCCCGCCTTATGATGCTGTTTTTCACAGTATTTTTATTGGCTTTACAATCTCCATGATTTTTGGTCATGCTCCTATTATTCTCCCGGCATTTCTCAACCGTACACTGCCTTTCCATCCATCTTTCTATGTGAGTTTGGTACTTCTGCACGCTTCTCTGATTGCCCGTATTGCTGGTGATTTAGGAGGTTGGTATCGTTTGCGGCAATGGGGTGGCATGTTCAACGAGATTAGCATTTTACTGTTCCTGGGGATGCTCATCATTACAATACGAACACAGCCCCAGCAAATACCCACGAGAGCTCAGTGATGCCTGCTATCGTCCGCTGGTATTTGAGAACTGCGCTGGTGATGTTCGTGCTGGCACTTACAGTTGGGGTGGTGCAAAATTTGAATGGAACCTTGCCCTTTATTTCTGCCGCATTGACTCCGGTATACTTTCACCTATTAATGGTCGGCTGGGTGACACAATTTATTATGGGGGTGGCAATTTGGATGTTACCTAAATACAGCATGCAAAAGCCACGTGCCAATGAATCCTTGTCCTGGGCGGCCTTTATTTTACTGAATGGTGGACTTTTATTGCGTGCCGTTAGTGAACCATTAAACTATGGCTCACCGGGAATGATCTGGGGTTGGCTATTGGTCTTTTCTGCTTTCTTGCAATGGATGGCAGGTTTATTTTTTGTGATTAATAGTTGGCGACGAGTTAAAGCGAGATAACATGCCAAGATTGAGTGTCTGGACTGTCCGGTTTTCATTAATCTACCTTTTTCTTGGATTTACATTTGGCGCCTTGATGCTTGCCCAAAAAGGGGTGCCGTTTGCTCCCTGGGTATGGAGTCTTTTCCCGGCCCATATTGATATTCTATTATTCGGTTTTGTAATCCAATTTGCAATGGGTATCGCATTTTGGATTCTTCCTCGATACAGCGGTGGTTCTCGCGGTAATGAAACCTCTTTCTATATAACGATTGGGTTGTTGAATTTGGGAATTTGGATTGCTGCTTTGGTCGGATCATTTAATCTTGCGGGTGATTGGCTGGCAGTGGGGAATACATTTAAAGGTATCGCTGCTTTATTCTTTGCTGTACATGCCTGGGGCCGCATTCGACACCGGCAGCTAACAAAACCAGGAGAAAGATAGTACCAATCCTCTTTTCTTAAAAAAGTAAATTATTAAACCGGCTCAGAAGCTCTGCCGTCAACCTGGATTTTGAAAAAAGAAAATCATAAAATGCTATACTTGAAGATGTTACACTTTCAGTAGATGTATGAAAACAGACAGTATGACACGTATTTCTAAATTCAACAGCATTCAAAGCCGGCTTCAATTTTTTTTTCTGACCATTCTTTTTCTATTTGCTATCCTGATTCTGGTAATAATTGTTGCTATTGATCACCAAAAGCAGGATGCCAGGGTAATCAATCTGGTTAGCCGCCAACGTGTGCTCTTACAACAAATTACCAGCCTGGCTATTGAGTACGATCAAGCGAAATTAGATCGATATGGATCTGCCGTGAATGAATCTGTTGCAATGTTTGATCAGACACTTTCCGTCCTGCAGTATGGCGGGAAAATAGACGATATTGCTGGAAATGAGCTGGTTGTTTCAAGACCGGTAAACCAGAACTTGCAATTAGGAGTTGATACCTTAGCCCAGGATTGGGAGATTTACCGCGGGCATGTCAATCTATTACTGGACCCGAACGCGAGCATCCCTCCAGCGGCTGTGGTTGCTGAGATTCAGCAGCAATCATTTACTGTCACCAGGCAGGCAGATCTTGTCATCCAGCAGCTTGAGTCTTACTCCAATGAGCAGAAGAACCGGTTCCAACGTATCCAGATGGTTATATCCGGTACTGGAATGATATTGATCATCGCAGGGTGGTGGATTACTCGAAAAACCGTTTTTCTTCCATTTACTCAATTAAACCAATATGATGAAGGTATCGATGCAGGTGATCTTAATAACCCGATCGTTTTGCAAGGATCACAAGAATTTAAGGAGTTAGGTCAAACGATGGAGGCAATGCGAACGCAGGTTCTGACCTCGCGTGAAGAACTACAGGTATGGGCTTCAAACCTAGAGAATCGAGTTCAGCAGAGAACCAGAGAATTGGAAGCAATGGCAGCGGTCAGTCGTGAAATTAGCTCCCATCTCTCAATCGGGGAGGTTCTCAACTCAGTCACAAATAAAGCGCGCGAACTTACAGGCTCAGAAGTGGCATCATTGTGTTTGCTGGATGCACATGGAAAAGTATTGAGTTTGCACGCAGCTTCCGGTCCTGAAATTGCTATTAAGAAAAATCAATCTGTGGCAGAAGAACCGATGATAGGGCCATTACTGCGTGAAGGTTGTTCTTATCCATGCCGCATACATAGCGGAACTGGCTTTTGCATGATTATTGACCCAATTTACAGGGTAAGTCATCTGGCGGCGCCAATCTATACAGGTGACAAAGTCATCGGAGCGTTATGCGTTGGTAGCTCACAAGAGAACGCCTTCCAGCTTGAAATGTCTTTGGTTTTGAGGCAATTGTGTGACTCAGCGGCCGTAGCCCTGGAGAACTCACGTATGTATCAGCAAGCAGAACTCGCTGCTACCTTGGAAGAACGAAGTCGTGTTTCGTCTGAAATGCACGATGGGCTCTTGCAAACGCTCAGCTTTCTGGGCCTTATGGTTAAATGGGCGAAAGATCATATTGCGGCAGGTGACCTAGAAAAAACTCTCTCCACCCTTCAGCAAATTGAACGTGCGGAAGAACAGGCAGAGCGTGAAATTCGGAGAGCGATATCCAGCCTCCAGGACAATTTTCCTGGAAACTATACATTGCAAGAGAACCTTTCGGATTTGGCTGACGATTTATCAAAAATTGAACCACCGATTCTTTATGAGACGAAAAAGATTATTCCTTTGGTGTTAACCCGGCAAGAGAATGAGCAGGTGCTGCGGGTGGTGCGAGAAGCGCTGATAAATGCACAGCGCCATAGCCAGTCAAAGGTTGTTTATTTATCGATGGAAGAAGAGAAAAAAGATATTGTCATAACAGTTCGGGATGAAGGAGTGGGCTTTGATTGCGGAATTGAACCGCAAGATGACCGCTCACATTTTGGTATTAAAATAATGAAAGCGCGGGCTTTACGATTAGGCGGTGAGCTAACGATTCAATCTACAGTGCAGGCCGGTACGAAAGTTCAATTGCGATGGCGGCCTATCTCAGTCAGACAATATTCAGTAGAGGAATGATCGATGGAAATGATTCGTGTGTTGCTGGTGGATGATCACGCACTTTTTCGAGAAGGTTTGGGGATGATCATTTCAAACCAACCTGATATGGAAGTGGTTGGCGAAGCTGGCGATGGATTGGAAGGGGTGGTAAAAGCTGCGGAACTGAAACCGGATTTGATTTTGATGGATATTCAAATGCCAGGGATGGACGGGGTCGAAGCAACCCAGCTCATCAAACGTGAAGTTCCATCTACAACCATTGTGATGTTGACAGTTCGCGACGACGAAGAGAAGCTATTTCAAGCGATTAAAAATGGTGCTCAAGGGTACCTTTTAAAAAATATGACTTCGCCAGAGCTGGTTTTGATGGCACGCCGTGCCCTGGCAGGTGAAGTAGCCATACCTCCCCAACTGGCCGGACAAATGCTGGATGAGTTTCGTCGTTTAAGTCAGTTTGAGCCGGCCAAAGAAGATTACAGCAGCCAGCTTACATCGCGCGAACTTGAGGTTCTTAGCCTGGTTGCACTGAAAAAAACTGATAAAGAAATTGCTCAAACGCTTACTTTGAGCTTAAATACGATCAAAACACATCTACGCAACATTCTTTCGAAGCTGCAAGTTAGCAGCCGAAAAGAGGCAGCTCGTCTGGCTAAAAATAAAGGCCTGCTGTAGGATTTCTTTTTTGGTTTATTTCTTGAAAACGATACCTGATGGATAGTTATCGCCCATGAGTGGACTGCTCATAACAAAAAGCAGTGATGGTTTGATGCCTTACGAACTAACTTGAGAAATAGAAAGTAAAAAGGCTTTCCTTTCGATGGGTATGATGATTCTTTCACGTGAGATCTCTCGTAAGGGCGAAGCATCCGGGAAACCATTCAATCCTGTAAAGACATACCCATCGCGGATGCTTCGCCCTTCAGCCGACTACTCCGCCTCATACCATAAATAAGTGGGGGTTTGGAGCGTTACAAACGCTCCCTACGCCTTGCCAGCATTGCACAATGTTATTTCATCCTCGAGTACCGCCTTTCGACGGTATAGCCGAATCTCGCAATAACAGCCCTTTAAGTACAGGATCTGTAAGAAGGCGGAATGCTTGAAATTTTTAACAGCCAAAAATAACCCTGTCATATCATAACGATTGTCTGAAAATGGCCGTCATTCATCCTCAGATCATTTTGCGGCGTGGCATTGCAAATATGGTTAATCAATTTTAAAAAAGAGGGATAGAAGAATGAGATATAAAATCATTTTTCCTCCCTCTTTTTTCATTCTTTTTGATTTTTTCGAAGGATGTTTTTTCAGGTTATTTAATTTAATATTAATCTATGGAAAAGCGCCAGGTGGTATTGATTCAAATGCAACCCCTTTTGGGTGAAGGGTTACAGCGGATATTTCAAAAACTTGACGATGTCAATTTGTTAACCCTTACAAATACAGAGATTTCGGAAATCGAATCTGTTTTGGGCGATATTCAACCCGACATGGTTCTTGTCGCTGGTGAAAAAGAAAATGACCATGTCATGCATCTAATCTCCAGTTTACTCAAACGCTACGAAAACATACCGATTGCATGGGTTGAGCTGGAGACAACTCGCTTACGACTTTTTACTTCACACTCGCTGACAGCAGGTAGCGCTGAATTGTTAAACATCATTCGTGAAAATGATTCGAGACATATCGAAATCTTTTCGATGGATAAGAAATCTAACTTAGGGTCACAACGGAGGGTATGCTAATGCAGCGTTTGCATGAAAGAATTCAAACTTATTTTACTAACTTTGGTAAGGCCTCTCTTATTACTAAGATGGTGATCACCTCTGGGGTTGGGTTACTTTTAATATTCCTGTTTGTTATTGGGTCAAGCGTAAGTGCCAAATCGCCGGAAATTCAAAAGTACGCCTTTTCCTTTCAGGACGCGAACGCTGGCAAAACCATTTTTGAGGAGAAATGCACCGCTTGCCACACCATTGGCGCTGGCAAACTGGTTGGACCGGATTTACAGGGTATTACCGATCAGCGAAATCATGATTGGATCGTAAATTTTATTCTTGATCCGGCCAAAATGATCGCAAGCGATCCCGATGCTCAAGCGCTTTTCAAGGAATATAACAATTTCACAATGCCGAACATGGGCCTCAGCGCGGATCAAGTAAACCAGGTGGTGGCATACCTGAGTAATCCGGGTTCTGTGCCAACTACGCCTGGGACTCCTGCGGCAACCACGGCTGGCGACCCGGCTGTAGGTCAGCGCTTATTTAGCGGAGAAACGCACCTGGCGAAAGGTGGTCCGGCTTGCATCTCCTGCCATACTGTCATAGGTACAGGCGTTTTGGGAGGGGGAGGATTAGGACCTGATCTAACTCAGGTTTACACACGGTTGGGCGAACCGGGTCTTTCAGCATCACTGAAGACACTTCCGTTTCCGACAATGATGGGGCCATTCCAGAACCGCCTGTTAACGGATACAGAACAGGCGGATCTTGTCGCATTTTTTAAAGTCGCTGACCAAACCCAGGCTCCAGTCCCTGTGATCGTGCCAGGAGCTGTAACATTGCATGTGATTTTGATTTTTGGCATCGGGCTCGTGGTTTCCGGATTGTTATTTGGAATATTGTGGCTATTGTGGGTACCTTTAAAAAAGCACTTTCACCCCCACCTTCCCGTTCGGAAAGTGTAGTCATCACAAAACAGGTCAGACCCTTTAAAGGAGCATTATATGAAAAAGTGGACAAAAGAAGAGATCGCCCCGGTAGAACGGAAATGGGAAGAGTTTTATCGCAACCGTCATCAGCATGACAAACGCGTTCGTACCACACACGGTGTAAACTGTACCGGTAGCTGTTCATGGGAAGTGTATGTAAAAGATGGCATTGTCACCTGGGAATTACAAGCAACCGATTATCCTGCACTAGAAGAAGGTTTGCCCCCTTATGAACCACGCGGATGCCAGCGCGGCATTAGTTTCTCCTGGTATCTTTACAGTCCCATTCGGGTGAAATATCCTTATGTGCGCGGACCTCTTTTGGATTTGTGGAGGGAAGCACGCAAAGAGAATGATGACCCCGTAAAAGCGTGGCAGTCCATTATTAACGACCCTGAAAAACGTACCAGATTTCAGCAGGCGCGTGGTAAAGGCGGGTTTCGACGGGTAAGTTGGGACGAATCTTTGGAAATTATCTCAGCTTCGGTAGTCAATACAATTAAGGAACATGGTCCTGATAGAGTCATTGGCTTCTCTCCCATTCCAGCCATGTCTCAGGTCAGCTTTGCTGCGGGCAGCCGTTTCATTTCTCTTTTGGGTGGAACATTTTTAAGTTTTTATGATTGGTACTGTGATTTGCCGCCAGCCAGCCCGGAAGTTTGGGGCGAACAAACCGATGTTCACGAATCCGCAGATTGGTACAATAGCCGGTTTATAGCCGTGATGGGCTCCAATTTGAATATGACCCGTACCCCAGATGTTCATTTTATCGCCGAGGTGCGCCATGCCGGTGCCAAACTTACAGTTTTTTCTCCAGATTTTTCACAAGTGGCCAAGTATGCCGATTATTGGATTCCGGTGCATGCCGGGCAGGATACTGCCTATTGGATGGCAGTCAATCATGTACTGTTTAAAGAGTTTTACGTGGATCGGCAAGTCCCTTACTTCATGGATTATCTCAAGAAATATACTGATACTCCCTTCCTGGTTGAGATTGGCGAGAGTAAAGCAGCTGACGAATACCTGTCTGGAAAGTATCTGCGTGCAAATCGATTATCTGAATACGCTGATACGGAAAATGGAGATTGGAAATTACTGGTCTGGGACCAGAAATCCGGAAGACCACGCATGCCAATGGGAACTATCGGTCATCGTTGGACAGAGCAGCAACCCGGTAAATGGAACCTGGAAATGCGCGACTCCCAATCTGGAGATGAGTTGGAACCGGAGCTTTCGTTTGTTGATTCTTATGATGATACCCGTATACTGATTTTTAATGACTTTGCAGAAGATGAAATCATTTTGCGCGGTGTACCAGTCCGTTACGTGCAAACTGAGAGGGGAAAGGTAGCTGTCACAACCGTTTTTGATCTTCTCATGGCACAATTTGGTGTACCGAGGGGTTTGCCAGGTTACTATCCGCAATCCTATGAGGAAGATGGCCTTTACACACCCGCCTGGCAAGAAAAATTTACAGGCATTCACCGTGATACGGTGATCAGATTTGCTCGGGAATGGGGTGAGAATGCCGAAAAGACAAAAGGAAAGAATCTAATCATTATCGGGGCAGGAGTAAACCATTGGTATCACAATAACTTGCTATATCGGTCAGCTATCACAGCACTGATGATTACCGGCAGCGTAGGTGTGAGCGGTGGTGGCTTGGCCCACTATGTCGGCCAAGAAAAAGTTGCAGCGCATGCCTCTTGGGGAACAATTGCATTTGGAAATGATTGGGGCATGGCAGCACGCCAGCAAAATGCGCCTTCCTTCCACTATGTTCATACAGATCAGTGGCGTTATGAGCGAGGATTTTCAGCCTATGACAGCTTACCGGTTTTGAGTCAGGAAGAGAATAAAGACCACACCATCGATTTGCAAGTTCGCGCTGTTCGGCGTGGTTGGCTGCCATTCTTTCCGCAATTTGACCGTTCTTCTTTAGATGTTGTCAGTGATGCTGTTGCAAAAGGTGCTTCTAACGATGGTGAAATCATTCAATCGGCGGTCGATCAACTAAAGAAGGGTACATTAAATTTAAGTGTGGAAGACCCGGATGCGCCAGAAAACTGGCCACGTGTATGGTTTATCTGGCGCGGGAATGCTCTTGGTTCCAGTGCCAAAGGTCACGAATACTTCATGCGTCATTACCTGGGTACACATGATAACGCAGTGGCTCCTGAAATGGCGGAAGGGCACACCCATGAAGTAGTTTATCGTGAACACGCACCTCAGGGCAAGTTGGATCTGGTTGTAGACATGAACTTCAGAATGGACACATCCGCGTTGTACTCGGATATTGTCTTACCGGCAGCGACCTGGTATGAAAAAGACGATTTAAATACCACCGATATGCATTCCTTCCTTAACCCCTTGCAGGCGGCAGTCGCACCTGCCTGGGAGTCGAAAAGTGACTGGGATATTTACAAGGCTTTTGCGAAGGGTATTAGCGACTTGGCGCGCACTCATTTACCTGACCCGATACAAGATCTGGTAATGCTGCCTTTACAGCACGATACACCCGATGAGTTGGCTCAACCACATATAGTCGATTGGAAAACCGGCGAGGTGGATGCTATTCCGGGAAAAACTATGCCGAAATTTCGGGTTGTGACTCGAGATTACACCCGACTGTATGATCAGATGATCACACTTGGCCCTGAGTTAGAACAGCGGGGAATTTCTGCGCATGGGTTAACCATTCCAGTCGGAGATGAGTACCGCCGTTTGACGGAGAAACAGCCACACGAGATGGATGGGATAATGATGCCATCACTGTTCGAAGGGCGGGATGTAGCTGAAGCAATTTTGGCTCTTGATCCGGTGGCAAACGGAGAACTTGCCTACCGTGCTTTTGAAGTCGAGGAGCATAAGACCGGACAGACCTTAACTGACCTGGCTGAAGGTATGCGCGAAGTGCGTTATTCCTTTGATGATATTGTTGCCCAACCCCGCCGGATTTTGACATCACCAACCTGGTCGGGCATTGTCAATAAGGGGCGAGCTTATTCTCCTTTTACATTAAATGTGGAACGTTTAATTCCTTGGCGAACTTTGACCGGCCGCCAACATTTTTACCTGGATCATGAAGACTATTTGAAATGGGGCGAAAGTCTACCTACTTATAAGCCAAAACCAGATCATCTTATGCTCGATGAGACCCAAATCACTTCAACCACGGTAGAAGATGACAAGTTGCGAAGCAAAATGCTTAACTTGATTACACCACACGGCAAATGGAGTATTCACTCAACCTACTCCGAAACTGATCGAATGATGACTCTTTCACGAGGAGGTTATCCTGTTTGGTTAAATGATAAAGACGCACAAGATTTGTTTATTGCTGATAATGATTGGGTCGAGGTTTTCAATGATAATGGCGTTTTTGTTCAAAGAGCAATTGTCTCAGCTCGGATTCCTTCAGGAACAGTATTTATCTACCATGCAACCGAGCGTACAGTTGGCATTCCTAAGTCCCCAATGCGAAAGAAACGAGCAGGAATGAACAACTCGCTTACACGAGTCCGCCTCAAGCCAGCGTTGATGACAGGCGGGTACGCTCAGTTTTCCTATGCCCTTAATTATTGGGGTCCCACCGGTAACAACCGCGACACGTTTGTGTTTGTGCGTCGCATTGAGCCACCAGAATTTTAATGAACCTTTAGGAGGATACATGAACGTTCGCGCTCATATGAGTATGATCTTTCACCTGGATAAATGCATTGGTTGTCATACCTGCTCAATTGCCTGTAAGAACTTATGGACTGATCGAAAAGGTGCCGAGTACATGTGGTGGAATAATGTCGAAACCCGCCCTGGTACCGGTTATCCCACTCAATGGGAAGATCAGGAGCGTTTCAAAGGTGGATGGGTATGGGATGGAAAGAAACTGAATCTGCGATTACATTCCAGGCTTGGAGGCTTAATGAAGTTGTTCTACAACCCTCCATTACCCAAGATAGATGATTATTATGATCCTTTTACTTTCCAATACTCGGATTTATTTAATGCGCCACTGGGCGATGATCAGCCAACAGCTATTCCAATCTCCCAAATCACCGGCGAACCAATGGAGATCAAAACCGGTCCCAATTGGGATGATGATTTGGGCGGTTCGTCGACCTACGCCTGGAACGATCCGAATCTATCGCAATTGCCGGAATCTGTGCGCATACAAATGCAAGAATTGGAACAAATTGTGTTCAATTATTTGCCACGTATTTGTAATCATTGTCTCAATCCGGCTTGTTTGGCTGCCTGCCCATCCGGTGCGATTTATAAACGTGTGGAAGATGGCGTAGTATTGGTTAATGAGAATAAGTGCCGTTCCTGGCGCATGTGTATTGCAGCCTGCCCATATAAAAAGGTTTACTTTAACTGGTCAACCGGTAAATCAGAAAAGTGCATTTTATGCTTCCCAAGATTGGAAACCGGACAGGCGACTGCCTGTGCACATTCTTGTGTCGGGAGAATCCGTTATTTAGGTGTGCTGCTTTACGACGCGGATCTTCTGCCACAAACAGCAATGGTTTCTGATGAGCAATTAATTGAAGCCCATCGATCAGTGATATTGGATCCATTTGATCCGGAAGTAATCGCTTCTGCACGTGCCAATGGTATTGAAGATAGTTGGATTACATCTGCTCAAGATTCACCCGCCTACAAGTTTGTTAAACTTTGGGGGCTGGCACTGCCGCTACATCCTGAATATCGAACGATTCCAATGATGTTTTATATTCCCCCTCTATCTCCAATTGTTAGTGTGATCGAAGAAGATCTGTATCGCCTGGATGTTTCAGACGAGATGCGTGACTTTGAATTATTCGACCGGTTGGATAAAGCCCGTATTCCAATCAAATACCTGGCCAACCTCTTTTCAGCAGGCAACGAATCAGCCATCCGTCCAATCATTCGCAAAATGTTGGCAACGCGGATCTATATGCGCCATAAATCAGTAGATGGCGTCATTGATGATAAAACTTTGGCTTTGTTAAATGATGCTGGCACAAATCCTGAGGAAGTTGAAGCCATTTACAAACTGACCACGATGCCCAACTACAAAGAGGCCTTTGTTATCCCGGAATACCATCGTGAGACTGCAATTGAAGCCTGGGATGATCCTTTAGCACATAAGGGCGATACGGGATTCGGTTTTATTCAACCTCCACACCGAGGAGGATAACATGGACACCCAGACAATTAATATTTTCAATCTCTTGGCTGAGGCGTTTTGTTATCCGGATCCGGAACAATTGACTTTCCTGGAAAAAGGCTTGGAAATTTTGCCTGCCAAGAAGCAAAATGAATTTGTTATCTCCTTCATTAAAAAAATCAGTCAGCTCTCACTGGCTGAATGGGAAGAATTATATACACGCACGCTCGATCTCAATCCACCGATTGCCCCATATATCGGGTTTCAGATGTGGGGAGAAAGCTACCAACGAGGCGAGTTTCTTTCCAAAATGAATCGGAATTTAATTGAGAATGAAATTGATTTGCAAGGGGAACTGCCGGATCATATTATCCCGATCTTGCGATATTTAGGTAAAGTTACGCAACCACTCCCTGACCTTATTGAAGTGTTTGCACCCGCCCTTAAACGCATGACGTCAGGATTGCGAAAAGCGGATTCTGGTAACCCGTATATCGATTTGTTCGAAGCAGTTCAAAGCCTTTGCGCTGATTTGGAAAAGGAGACAGCATGATCTGGGATACCATCTTCTTCATTATTTTGCCGTACATTGCTTTTTCGCTTGCGATTGCTGTGGGAATTTACCGCTCGATTTATCGACCATTTACTGTTACCAGTTTGTCCTCGCAGTTATTGGAGCGCAAAAAGTTATATTGGGGTTCAATTTCCTTCCATTACGGACTTGTTACTATTTTATTGGCACACTTGTACGCGTTGACTTTGCCAAAATCAGTGTTGTGGTGGAATTCCGTACCGATCCGGCTTTACCTGCTGGAGCTGACCGGCCTTGCGCTGGGGATTTTTGCATTCGTAGGAATATGCATTCTGCTTTGGCGCCGGTTTAGTGAAAAACGCGTACAAGCTGTCACTACGCCAATGGATATCGTTGTGTTAGTTCTGGTGTTTATCTCAATTCTGACCGGAATTCTTATTGCCTCGCTCTACCGTTTCGGTTCTTCATGGTTTACAGTAATTTTTACTCCTTATATACTATCCATGTTTGCTTTTAAACCTAACGTTGGCTTGGTTGCACCTCTGCCGTGGTTAATAAAACTGCATGTAATCAACTTCTTCATCATGGTGGCAGTATTTCCATTCTCCCGATTGATCCATATTTTTACCTATCCCTTCCAATATCTTTATCGCCCCTGGCAAATTGTCATATGGAATCGGAAGGTAAAGAGCGCCAAAAAGCTGTCCAGTGCGCAAGGCAAATAAAAGGTTGGAAAAATTTATTGATAAAATGTCGCCCTTCCGGCAACTTTATCAATGCAACTGGTTACTACCGGATAAATCCTAAGAAAACGGAATGAATAAGAGAATGAAAAAATCGTTTCTTGCAGATATCGATCAAGAAATTGCCGAACTTTTCCCCGGCTACTTTTCTCTGGTCATGGCTACTGGCATCGTTTCGATCGCTGCACACTTTTTCTTATTTAATCTTATTGCTGAAATTCTCTTATACATCAACCTGGTAGCTTACTTTGTGCTCTGGCTTTTATATATCGTGCGACTCGTGCGCCATTCAGGAAGAATGGTGGAAGATTTCAAAAACGCAGGTCTGAGCGCCGGCTTTTTTACAATTGTAGCCGGAACATGCGTACTTGGCAGTCAGATGATTATCCTAAAAGATTGGTATCAAGTTGCTTACCCCCTCTTTTTTCTTGGGATGGGTTTATGGATCTTTCTGATTTATCTATTCTTCTTAACTATGATTACAAGAGAATCGAAACCCTCTCTGGAAAACGGGATTAACGGATCCTGGTTCATTGCTATCGTTGGTACCCAATCAATCTCAGTGTTAGGCTCTTTGATTGCGCCATTATTTTCTCAGCATCAGGACATTCTGCTGTTCTTTACTTTGTTTATGTATTTGGTGGGTGGAATGCTATATCTTCTGTTGGTGACCCTGGTCTTCTACCGCTTGCTATTCAATCCATTAATGGCTCAAGCGATGTCACCGACCTATTGGATTAGTATGGGAGCAATTGCAATTACCACACTTGCAGGGGGACGACTGATGATCAATGCACCATTGTGGCCGATCCTTTCCAGTTTGCTTCCTTTTCTTCATGGACTGACCCTTTTCTTCTGGGCCTTTGCCACGTGGTTAATTCCGTTGTTAGTCATTTTGGGATTTTGGCGTCACATTATAAAAAAAGTGCCAATCCAATATGAACCTCACTATTGGGGTATGGTTTTTCCATTGGGTATGTACACTGTATCCACTTTTATATTATCAAAAGCTATGCATTTGGATTTTTTGGAGATCATCCCTCAATACTTCTTTTATATTGCGCTGGGTGCCTGGTTGGCGACCATGAGTGGGCTAGTCATTCAATTGTGGAATTTGCTATGGCCAAGTCAAACCAAACGTTGATTATTTTGATTTTAAGACGAAAGGCTTCATATGAAAAATCTTCAGGATCTGCTAACAGAATCCTCCCGACGTCATAGCCATCTTTGTCCCCGGCAGGTTTTGGGCGTGCGCATGGCATTAGCTGCTGTCAATGCGCTGGAACTGGAGCTTCCATCCAGGAAGAAAAACCTGCTTGTCATTGCTGAAACTGATGGCTGTTTTGTCGATGGGTTGGAAGTTGCAGCTGGTGTTTCCGCTGGTCATCGTACCTTGCGTATTGAAGATTATGGAAAAGTAGCAGCAACTTTCGTGAAGGTATCTAGCGGCGAGGCAATACGCCTGGCTCCGCTATCGGATGTTCGTTTGCGAGCTCAGCTGTTTGTAAAGGATGAACCTCGTCATTATTTCGCCCAGCTTCACGGCTACCAATTGATGCCAGATCAAGAATTATTTTCTTTTACACCGGTAACTTTAGAGCCTACTATTGAAAAAATTGTCAGTCTACCGGGGTTGAGGGTAAACTGCTCGGTTTGCAATGAAGAGATAATTAATCAACGTGAGATTGTTTTACAGGGATCAATCTACTGCCGCACCTGTTTTGGCCAGGGATATTATCAAGAAAAGAGTGATTCTTATTCTGTTGCTTTGAATGTATCACATCCAGTATCTTCATAATCACGCTGTGTTTTTGAGTTTGGTACCGGCGAACTTAATCTATCTTTTTTAAAAGCCAATTGAATAAAGATCACTGGATTCCAGCGTGCGGATACAAGGTGTATCAATTAAGAAATTGGAAACTGTTGGCGCGCAGTTGGTTTGAGGAATTTGAAAACATGATGGCTAAACAGAAAGAAACCGGAGCAATCTTAACTTCTTATTTCATTCTCTATGTTCGCGATCAACAAAAAAGCGCCGATTTTTATGAAGCTGTCCTGGGATACGGTCCCCGAATGAATGTACCCGGGATGACAGAGTTTGATTTGGGACCACAAAGTGTATTGGGGTTGATGCCATTGGCTGGTGTGGAGCGATTGTTCAACCGGACAATCCGCAGCGAATCCGGTAAAAATTTACATACTGAAGTTTATCTCATGGTTGATGACCCTCATTGCTATCATGATCGGGCGATTGCAGCCGGGGCTCACGAATTAAGCCCGTATTCAGTGCGTGATTGGGGCCACTCTGTTGCATATTGCCTGGATTTTGATGGAAATGTGATTGCATTTGCAAAGCCAACATAAACTACTCACGCAAAACAGGGTTTTGTTCAGCTGGGGTAAGCAATTAACTATTTCTCGCATCCGGTGACTTTTTTTACGGTTATACGGGCTGAGTTCATCAATTCTATCCATGACCTTTTTGTCAGCCTTTGATTTTTTTTGTAAAATTTAATGGTTTATAAAAGCATCTACTTCTCAATCGAGTTTCTTCGCAATTCCGGTTGCTGGATGCGAGGCGGTATAATGGAATTCAGAGATTTGCAGCAGTGGAGAAGTGCTGGTATGAAAAAATAGCTCCTTCCAGAACGCTGCACAGATTGAGGTTGTGCACATTAAATTTATAACAGGAGGAGGCTGGAGTGCCTCATTTTTACAAAACAAAATTTGTCTCTGGTATATTAATTCTAATTTTTGGCCTGTCGTTCGTCTTGAGCGCTTGTAGTCATAAGCCGCAAACAAAACAAACCATTAAATTTGCCGTGTTGCCAATTATTGATTCTTTACCTATGTATGTTGCCTTACAGGAAGGTTATTTTGAAAAACACAACCTGGCTGTAGAACTGATTCCGGTAGGTTCCGGCCCTGAAAGGGATCAATTATTAGCTGCCAGGCAGGTAGATGGGGTTATTAATGAAGTCTTGACAACCATCATGAATAATCGCAGTGGGAATAATATTCAAATCGTACGTTTTGCGCGAGCAGCTACCCGCGAAACGCCACTTTTTAGTATTTTGGCTTCCAAGCAGAGCGGAATTACGACAGTGGAGCAGTTGAAGGGAGTTGAAATAGGGGTTTCTGAAGGAACCGTCATCGACTACTTGACTGAGCGCATGCTGGAAAAAGAAGGTTTTAGCATTGACCAGATTGCGACGGTTGCTGTTCCCAAGATTCCGGATCGCATGGCATTGTTAAACAGTGGCGAATTAAAAGCAGCCACGATGCCCGAACCGGTGGCCTCTTTGTTAGCCCTACAGGGAGCAACCGTGGTGTTAGCTGACAACAAATACCCCGAACTGAGTTACAGCACGATTGCATTCCGGACTGAAATTTTGGAAAAACAACCTCAGGCAGTACGTGATTTTCTGGCAGCAATCGAAGATGCAGTTATGGCCATTAATGCTAATCCATCCCAATATGAACAAACCTTGATTGACAATAATATCTTGCCAGCCCCACTACAGGGGAAATTCGTGGTGCCACAATTTGTGCGTGCCAGCGTGCCCAGCCCTGAACAATATCGGGATGTTTATCAATGGGCGCGAGAGAAGCAGATGTTGTCTGAAGAAGTTGTCTATGAAACCTGTGTAAATCCATCTTTTTTGCCATGATCGATACTCTATCAGAATCTTATTATGAGGTACCTTGCGATTATTTTTCAGCTTTATTTATGAGACATCTATCAACTATTACCAATTGACGGACTAAAAAATAATGATTGAAGTTAAAAACCTGTCTTTTTCGTATTCAACCGACCAGCCCGTTTTTGATGAGTTTAATTGGTCGGTCGAACGGGGAGAAGCTTGGGCAATTTTAGGACCATCCGGATGCGGAAAGAGCACCCTGCTTTACCTTTTGGCCGGTTTACGGACCCCGCAGCAGGGGCAGGTACTGATTGATGGCAAAGAAATGCTGCAGCCAAGGCCAAACAGCGGTCTCATCATCCAGGATTTTGGTCTTTTACCCTGGGCAACGGTCAAAAAGAATAGCGAGCTCGGTTTTAATATTCGCCGTTTCTACGGGCCGGATGGTAAACATGCACCAGCGAATGCGCAATCCGCACTCGGAAAAGTTGATCAATGGCTCATTCGGCTGGGGTTAAGCGAGCAGATGGATAAATTCCCCGGGCAGTTATCCGGTGGTCAACGTCAAAGAACAGCCATTGCACGCACTTTGGCACTCAGCCCGGATTTATTACTCATGGATGAACCATTCTCGTCACTGGATGCCCCGACACGCGAATCGCTGCAGGAATTGGTTTTGCAACTGTGGCATGAAGAACAGCTTACCATGATCACAGTCACCCATTCTATTGAAGAGGCTGCCATTTTGGGCCGGAAAATCTTGTTATTGCAGCAACCCCCCAACCATCAGGTGCAGGTTATCCATAACCCAGATATGCAGCAACCAGGTTTCCGTTACAGTAGTGCTTACCAACAAATTTGCCAGCATTTGCGGGAGAGTATATGATGACCTCACGCCCCAGACAGGTATTGCTGGCTTTGCTGATAATGCTGGTTACCTGGCAAATTTTGGCGATGGCAGCCAATCTGGACATATTTCCTACCCCCATTGTAGTTGCCGTTGCTTTCGTGCGCGCACTTGGTCGCGATTTACCGGGTCATTTTTTGGCCAGTTTCTGGCGGGTGATCGCCAGTACTTTTTTGGCAATTCTGGTCGCAGCACCTTTGGGACTTTTATTAGGGCAATCTCAGAGGCTTAACCGTTTTTTTGCTCCATTCATTTATCTTCTCTACCCGATTCCAAAAGTTGTATTACTGCCGGTTGTGCTTTTATTTTTTGGTATCGGTAATGGATCAAAAATTTTCATTATTTTTATTATCTTATTTTTTCAGATTCTTGTGTTGGTTCGTGATCAGGCAGCGGGGATTCGCTCAGAATTGGTGCAAAGTGTGCACAGCCTGGGGGCCGGCCGGAGGGCTTTGTTCCGCTATGTGTATCTGCCGGCATCCATTCCGGCCATTCTTACTGCACTGCGTCAATCGGTGGGCACAGCTGTGGCGGTACTATACATTGCAGAATTATTTGCCACGAAAAAGGGGCTTGGTTATTATATTTATCTGAATGGTTCAACCTTGTTTGATTATCCCAGTATGTATGCCGGGATTGTGGCGATGAGTATTCTGGGTTTTGGATTGTATTTTGTGGTTGATTGGTTGGAGCGCAAACTGTGTCCCTGGCAATTTGTGAGATGAAATCTGTAAGCAAGCAATTCAGAATGATGAATATCATGTATGAATTCTTATTGCGGCCGCCAGCAGCCACAGAAATTTATGGAGAGCCAAATGAAAATTCCGATTTACCTTGATTACAACGCAACCACTCCCCTGGATCGGCGCGTGGCGGATGGTATGCAGCCATTTTTATACGATTATTTTGGAAACCCTTCCAGCAGCCATCCTTTTGGGGTACAGGCCAGACTTGCCATTGAATTGGCACGTCACCAGGCAGCCCGTTTAATAAACGCCAAAGAAAATGAGATTATCTTTACAGGTGGCGGCACCGAAGCGAATAATTTGGCGATTCGCGGCTATTGCCTAAAACACCAGGAGCGCGGCAAACACATCATCACGACAGCCATTGAGCACCCGGCCGTATTGGAAGTTTGTAAGGCATTAGAACTGGAAGGCTTCACCTTGACTGTACTGCCGGTGGACGAAAATGGATTGGTCTCAGCCGCTTCCCTGCAATCAGCCATGCAGGCGGATACAATCCTGGTCAGCGTGATGCATGCCAATAACGAGGTTGGTACTATTCAACCCGTGCAAGAACTTACTGAAATTGCGCATAAATACGGAGCAGTATTTCACTGTGATGCCGCCCAATCAGCCGGAAAAATTTTGGTGGATGTAGAGCAATTGAATGTTGATATGCTTTCATTGGCAGGGCATAAATTCTATGGACCCAAAGGGGTGGGGGTGTTGTATGTGCGTAACGGTGTCAGCCTGGAAAAAATTACCCAGGGTGCTAACCATGAAAGAAATCTGCGTCCGGGAACTGAAAACACACTTGGAATTGCCGGGTTTGGAATGGCAGCTGAAATTGCCGCAGAGGATCTCCTAAAAAATCAAGCCCACTTTTCCGCCATGCGAGATCACTTACAAAATGGAATAATTAGAGAATTGGGAACGGAGAAGGTTAGAGTCAATGGACACCCGAACATGCGGTTGCCGAATACGCTAAGCATATCCTTTCTGGGAGTGCAGGCTAACCAACTTTTGGCCGCAATTTCAGATCAAGTGGCAGCCTCTGCCGGAGCGGCCTGTCACGCGGATTCTGTTACTGTCTCAAGTGTCCTGGAAGCCATGCATGTGCCACTCGAATGGGCTATGGGAACCCTGCGCTTTTCAACCGGACGATCCACCAACGCGGAGGAGATTAATTTTGCTCTCGAAGTGGTCAAAGTGGCGGTGGACAAATTAAATCAGAACAGCCGAAGGTTATCCTGAGAAAACCCGGGCTTTGGTGATGAATTTGTAGTTCATCTGGCGCGCATTTGGATAGTTGCGGTGGTACCGTGTTGGCAGGAGCTCAGCAATTTTATACATGATTTCATCAATAATCTGCTCACGCACTTCGCGGGAAAGCCCATTTCCTTCCAGGTTGAGCTCAAATGGTTCTCCGACCACTATGTGAAAATCCGTCTTTCGGAAGTGCTTGAGATTATTCCAAAAATCCTCATAACCATAGAAGCTGATGGGCAAAAGTGGTGCTTTACTTTTGACGGCAATTGCAACCACTCCGGGTTTTCCTTTCAGAAGATTTCCATCTTTACTGCGCGTGCCTTCTGGGAAAACAGCCAGAATTTTACCGTCTGCCAGAGCAGAAAGCGATTGGCGGAAGGCTTCCTGGTCAACCATCTCGCGTTCGATTGGGATAACATTCCATAAATTAAACAAAAAATTAAAGAGGGGGTTTTTCCAACTTTCTCGTTTGGCGACTGCGATTATGTTGGGATTGTTAAGATAGGGCATCATGATGGGAGCTTCCAGAAAATTTACATGATTTCCAACCAGAATAAGTGGCCCATTTTTGGGGATTTTTGAGAGTTGTTCCGAATCAATGCGGCAGATCAATCCAAAAACAAGCCGCAAGAACCAGTTGACAATTTTCACACTGGATTTCATGCTACAGCACCTTCCAAATTGGTAATAACATCCAGCACTGCTGGTAAAATTTCCACCTTGAGCGTTTCGCAGCCAGTGCTGATAGTCTCTCCATCCGCGTGAACCGGTATTTTTCCGGTAACTGCGGTGACAGAAATTGTTTTAGCTCTGGCCAGAGTGACGGACTTGTCTTTTTCCTGTGTTCCGCTAATAAACTTTACTGCTACAGGCAGAATACGTGACTGAGCAACGTCCCCAGCCAGGCAAAGATCAAATTGCCCGTCCCCAAGTTGACCCTGCGGAGCCATCATGAAAGAACCGCCCATCCGGCGTCCATTCATGATCGAAATGAGCAAAAAGGGCTGCTGAAGTGTGGTCTCATCAAATTTCAATTCATAAACAGGTGCGTGTGCGTAAATAAAAATGGTACGGATTAAAGCTACCAGGTAGGATGAAATGCCATGCAGCCAGGTAATTTTTGCAGCTTCAATACCAACGACGGTGTCAAAACCTACACCTACCCCGTTTCCAAAGTAGCGACCGTTTGGGGAATCACCGCCAGTAACAAAGCCTATATCAATCAGGCTATGTTTTTGTGCGACCAGAATTTCGACGGCATGTTCAATTTTTTTGTCAATTCCGATACCGAAAGCGAAATCATTTCCACGGCCAACCGGTAAAACCGCTAAAGTTGGACGTGCTCTCCCTTGCAATTCTGCAGTCATTATTCCATTGATAGCCTCATTGATGGTGCCATCCCCACCGGCCGCAATTATCAATGACCGTCCGGTTTCTGCCGCTTCTTTTGCCATTGGCAGCGCAGCGCCAGGTCTGTCCGTTAGCATGAGATCATAATCAAAACTATAGCGGGCCAGGATTGCCTTTATCCCGGGCAGTTTTTTTAATGCATTTCCCTGTCCGGCGGTGGGGTTATAGATGAGTAGTGGTTTTATTTCCAATTTAATCCCTTTAATCAAACCTGTATGGTTAAACCCTTAGATTTGATCTGGTTACGATTTTGGATCGTGAGCCCAATAAAACTTTTATGTATTGGTTCCGTGAATGCCCTATTATAACGGATGACATAGAATTGAGGCGCTAGGCAACGGTTGGATGCCGAAGACCAGTGAATTCAAAGCGGAATATATCAAAATATTTCAATACCTTGACAACTAAACCGATAATCATATAATCAATTTGATATTTATAGAATTAGAATTCTCCAAAGCAGACAAGGAGTTTATTTTTCCAATTAATTTCAGGGCCTCTTTCTACTGGTTGCTAGCTGATGAAAAAATTATCTCTATGTTAGAAATGGAAATTAAATTTAATATTGACAATCCTGCCCAGCGACGAATCGACCCATTAACTTACAATTTATCGAGGAAAAAATGAAAAATGAAACGAATATTGAACAATTATTGGAGTTTTTCAAAGCATTGGCTGATGCCAATCGTTTGAAGATCATTGGTTTGCTAGCGCAAAAGGATTTATCGGTTGAACAGCTGGCAGAGATCCTGGGAGTCAGTTCTTCAACGGTTTCTCACCATCTGGCTCGTTTATCCCGCGCAGGTCTGGTCAGCGCACGGGCAGAGAGCTATTACAGTATTTATTACCTCAATTCAGAACGGTTGGAAAGTCTCTCCAAGGAAATTCTGGCGGAAGAAACGTTGCCAGCTGTTACAGCGCTGGTTAATATTGATGCATATGACCAAAAGGTAATCCGTAATTACACCAATACAGATGGAACCGTAAAAGCACTACCATCGCAGCAGAAGAAATTAATCGCAGTTCTACGCTATGTCAGCCGTGACCTGGAACCAGGAAAACGGTATAGTGAAAAAGAAATCAGCCAGTTGTTGGAAAAATACTACCCCGATTACGCCTTCCTTCGGCGCGGCTTAATCGAATTCAAAATAATGGAACGTGAGAACGGTGGCGGTGCTTATTGGTTAGCAGAGATAGGAGAAAGGCCTGCAAATAACAACACTTAGCGATAACCATCACAGGCATGCTTTGCAAGTTTATCAGGTGCGACTGGAGATTCAAGACACAGGACCCTCTTCTGTCAGGGGGAGAAATTGCCTTTCGTTCATTTGTTGAAAATTATTCCTCAAAATTGAAAAAGAAGAACAAAAGATTAGTAAATTTGAACGGAACTTCAAAGTTGATCGCTTTAACCAGTTGACATATTATTTTTAACGCGTATAATCAGGAAATTATTATGAGCACAAACTTCCCAACCACCTTTGTAATTATTATTAGCATTCTTGTAGGCCTTATTCTTAAGAGCCAGATTACGGTTGGGAAGCAAATGAAGCTGAATTTCGGGTAAAAAGAACCTGCAGGACACCTCAAGAGCCAACCAACCGGTTGGCTTTTTTTATTTTCTCTTTCACAGGAGCCTTCTATGAGATCAGATCGGATAAAAATTGGTTACGAACGTTCCCCGCACCGTGCATTACTGAAAGCAACCGGATTGCGCGATGAAGATATGAATAAGCCGTTTGTAGCAATCGTTAATTCATATATCGATATTGTTCCAGGGCATGTGCATTTACAAGAGTTCGGTAAATTGATTAAAGAAGCAGTTCGTGCTGCCGGTGGTGTGCCATTTGAGTTCAATACCATTGGTGTGGATGATGGTATCGCTATGGGGCACGGCGGTATGAAGTATTCATTGCCGTCGAGAGAGCTGATTGCAGATTCTGTGGAAACAATGATTGAAGCGCATTGTTTTGACGGAATGGTATGTATCCCTAATTGCGACAAGATTGTCCCCGGCATGTTGATGGCTGCCATGCGGGTAAACATACCTGCTATCTTTGTTTCGGGTGGTGCCATGCGGGCAGGAAAAACGCCTGAAGGCGAAGCAATCGATTTGGTGACGGTGTTTGAAGGAGTTGGTGCTCTGCAAAGCGGAAAGATAGACGTCGCCCGTTTGAAAATGCTGGAAGATAATGCTTGCCCTTCCTGTGGTTCCTGTTCAGGTATGTTTACCGCCAACAGCATGAACTGTTTGATGGAGGTACTCGGTCTGGCACTGCCCTATAATGGCTCTGCCCTGGCACTCTCAGCGGAACGGGAAGCACTGGCTCGGGCAGCTGGTGCCCGCATTGTCGACTTGATTGCCAATCAAGTTCTCCCCCGTGAGATTGCTTCGATGGATGCATTTGATGATGCCATTGCACTGGATGTTGCCATGGGTGGTTCAACCAATACCGTTTTGCATGCGCTGGCAATTGCTCATGAAGCCGGCATCCAGTATCCGTTGGAACGCATCAATCAAATTTCCAGAGCGGTTCCGAACTTATGCAAAATCAGTCCGGCGGGTAAATGGCATATGGAAGATGTCCATCGTGCCGGTGGCGTTCCAGCCATTCTGAAAGAAATACAATCCGCTACCGGGTTGTTGCATGAACACCGAGCAACAGTCAGTGGGAAAACGCTGGGTGAAATTATGTCAGCTGCTCGAGTGTATGATCCTGAGGTGATTCGTCCCGGTGAAAAGGCATACTCACAAAGCGGTGGATTGGCCTGCTTATTTGGTAATCTAGCGCCAAATGGTTCTGTCATTAAGAGCGGCGGGGTGGATGCTGGCATGCGTAAATTCAGTGGTCCGGCACGCATCTATGAATCCCAAGAGGACGCCATGGCAGGTATCATGGCCAGAGAAGTACAGGCAGGTGATGTTGTGGTTATTCGTTATGAAGGCCCAAAAGGCGGTCCGGGCATGCAAGAAATGCTCAGCCCAACCAGTGCCATTATGGGGATGGGTCTGGGCGATAAGGTTGCCCTGGTGACGGATGGTCGTTTTTCCGGAGGTACGCGCGGCGCATGTGTAGGACACATATCTCCTGAGGCTGCTGCCCGTGGACCGATTGCAGCTTTACAGGCCAATGACATTATTGATATTGATCTCGACCAATATCGATTAAGTGTCCGCTTGAGCCCTAAAGAAATTGAGGAGAGGCTGGCGGCATTGCCGCCGTTTGAATCGCGTAGTCACAGTAAGTGGTTACGGCGATATTCACATTTTGTAACAAGCGCAGATAGTGGTGCTGTGTTAACAAGCTGAGACACTTTCAAAGGAGAAGAAATGATGAAAACAGGCGCCCAAATTGTTTGGGAAACATTGATACAGGAAGGGGTTGAGGTTGTTTTTGGTTATCCCGGTGGGGCAAATTTGCCAATTTATGATGCACTCACTGAATATCCGATCAAACACGTCCTGGTACGCCATGAACAAGGCGCTTCTCACATGGCGGATGGTTATGCGCGCGCCAGTGGCAAGGTTGGGGTGGCAATGACTACCTCAGGGCCTGGGGCAACCAATTTAGTCACCGGAATTGCCACCGCAATGATGGATTCGTCCCCGACCGTTTTCATTACCGGTCAGGTAAACAGCGCATTGCTTGGGTACGACGCATTTCAAGAAATCGATGTGACAGGCATCACCCTGCCAATCACCAAACATAATTATCTCGTGACGCGGGTGGAAGATATCAGTAATACCATTCGGGAAGCCATGTATATTGCACAATCCGGGCGGCCGGGACCTGTGTTGATTGATATCACTAAAGATGCTCAACAAGCCAGCATGGAGTGGGAATACGATAACAGCCCCATCCGTCTGCCGGGTTATAAACCTGATTACAGCCCGATGGCTGCTGATTTTGCCCGTGCTGCTGAATTAATTCATGCAGCCAAACGACCGCTAATTTTGGCCGGGCGTGGAATTCTGTTGAGTGGGGCGATGGCAGAAGTTTTGGAGTTTGCTGAACGCACGCATACCCCCGTGGCAGAAACTCTGCTCGGATTGGGAGCTTTTCCTGGTGAACACCCCCTCAGCCTGGGATTAATGGGCATGCATGGAGAATCGTGGGTCAATGAGGCTATCCAGAATGCCGATTTATTGCTTGCATTTGGAATGCGTTTTGATGATCGTGTCACCGGCAACCTTAAAAATTATGCCCTTCAGGCGCGCAAGATTCATATCGATATTGATCCTTCTGAAGGAAACAAAATTGTGAAGGTCGATCAAGTGCTGACGGGAGATCTGAAGGGTGTACTCAAGCAGTTGCTTCAATCTGTTTCCATCTGCGAACATTCTGAATGGCTCGAAACGATCCAGGCTTCCAAGGGTGAATCAGCGGTTCGTGATATCAAAAACTTGCCTGATAATGGCCACCTGTATGCAGCTCACGTGATTAATGATCTTTATCACGTCACCCAGGGTAACGCCATGGTTGTGACCGATGTCGGTCAGCATCAGATGTGGACGGCGCAGTATTACCCCCAAAATAATCCAAATCACTTTTTAACATCCGGAGGCCTTGGCACCATGGGGTTTGGGCTGCCAGCTGCAATTGGAGCTTGCTTTGCCAAGCCAGGCTGCGAAATCTGGGTAATATGTGGAGACGGCGGTTTTCAAATGACTCAAGCAGAACTATCCACTGCTGCCCAGGAAGGGATAAAAATCAATGTGGCCATTATTAACAATGGTTACCTGGGCATGGTGCGTCAATGGCAAGAACTTTTCTATGAAAAGCGTTACTCACAAACTCCCTTACTCAGCCCTAATTTTGCCAAGATTGCCGAAGCGCATGGCCTGGCAGGATTTTGCGTAACTCAGCGCAGCGAAGTAATCCCCACCCTGGAACAAGCCCGCCAGGAAAGCGGGTCGGTTGTAATTGATTTCCGAGTGGAGAAGGAAGAACTTGTTTACCCGATGGTCAATAGTGGCGCCGGTTTACAGGATATGATTCGCCGCCCTGTACCCGACCCAGAAATGTTGTTTTAGTTTGGTTTTGGAGAGGAAAAAAGCATGCATCACACAATTGTCACATTAGTAGAAGATAAACCGGGCGTCCTGAACCGGGTCGCCTCTTTGTTTCGTAGGCGTAATTTCAATATCGATTCTCTTACGGTTGGCCGCACGGAAACTAAAGGTGTTTCAAGAATGACCATCGTGGTTGATAACGAGGAGGTGGATGTAAAACGCTTGACCTCCTACTTATATAAGCTGGTCAACGTTCTTGAGGTGTTCGACCTCAGCGCTGAACCAAACGTTAGTCGTGATCTGGTCCTGGTAAAAGTCAAAGCCCCTCCCGAATCAAGAGCCCAGATTTTACAGCTGGTTGAAGTTTTTCGGGCGCGCACGGTCGATATGGGTGCCAACTCAATCATTATTGAAATTACCGGCACTGAAGATAAGATCGAAGGATTTGTAGATGTGCTGCGTCCGTGGGGCATCATTGAAATGGTACGTACGGGAATTGTTTCAATGGCACGTGGCTGCGAAATGCGCGTTGGTAATGGGAATGGAAAAGTAAGCGCCCAATCAGCTTTTTCGATGAGTAACAACACAGTTTCATAAAGAAAAGAAAAAAGAGGAGATGAGAAATGGCAAAAATGAAATTTGGAAACGTTGAAGAAGAAGTGATTACACGAGATGAATTTTCTCTTGAAAAAGCCCGCGAAGTGTTGGCAAATGAAACCATTGCGGTGCTGGGGTATGGCGTTCAAGGACCGGCTCAATCGCTAAATATGCGTGATAATGGTTTTAAAGTTATCGTAGGGGCGAATCCAAATGGAAAATCCTGGGACAAAGCGCGCAGAGATGGCTGGATCCCGGAAGAAACCTTGTTCCCTTTAGCGGAAGCCGCCCGGCAGGGTACGATCATTCAGTATCTGGTTTCAGACGCAGCCCAGAAACTTACCTGGCCTGAAATTAAAGAATGCCTCAACCCTGGCGATGCCCTCTATTTTTCACATGGATTTTCGATTACATACGCAGATCAAACCGGTGTAGTGCCGCCTGATTTTGTGGATGTGATTATGGTTGCTCCCAAGGGATCGGGCACCAGTGTGCGCAAGAATTTTTTGAACGGCAGCGGAATTAACAGCAGCTTTGCCGTCGGGCAGGATTATACAGGCCGGGCACGCGAGCGTGCTTTAGCTACCGGTATCGCAGTCGGCTCCGGTTATCTGTTCGCTACAACCTTCAAGATGGAAGTTTATTCGGACCTGACCGGTGAACGAGGCGTTTTGATGGGCGCTTTGGCAGGTATCATGGAAGCGCAATATTCAGTCTTGAGAGCGAATGGTCATTCGCCCAGTGAAGCCTTCAACGAAACAGTGGAAGAATTAACGCAGAGTTTGATCGGTCTGGTTGGTCAGAATGGTATGGATTGGATGTATAGCAATTGTTCGACCACTGCACAAAGAGGGGCACTGGATTGGAAATCACGCTTTCGCGATGCCACTTTGCCGGTTTTTGAAGATTTGTATCGCAGTGTGGCCAGTGGTGAAGAAACCCGTATTACCCTGAAAGCAAATAGCGCGGACGATTACAAGGAGAAACTGGATGCTGAATTGTTCCAGATTCGTAATGAAGAAATGTGGCAGGCTGGCGCGAAAGTACGCTCTTTAAGGCCAGAAAACTGGCAAGCTGGACAGGGAGATGAGTATGGATAAAGATTATGTAAGAATATTTGATACCACACTGCGCGATGGAGAACAATCGCCGGGTGCCACAATGACCAGCGCAGAAAAACTGGAAGTGGCGCGCGCATTGGCCCATTTAGGTGTGGATGTAATTGAAGCCGGTTTTCCGGCAGCATCTCCGGATGATCTCGAAGCAGTCCGCAAGGTCGCAGTTGAAGTGGGCCGGTCTATGTTGGGTAAAAAGGCTCCCATTATTTGCGCCCTTGCCCGTACCACCAGGAATGATATTGACAAAGCCTGGGAGGCAATCAACCAAGCAGAAAAACCGCGCATCCATCTCTTTTTGGCAACATCGGATATTCATTTGCAATATAAACTGAAGATGAGCCGCGAGGAGATGGTTGTTAAAGCCACAGAAATGGTAACCTACGCCCGCAGCTTGTGCAGGGATGTGGAATTCAGCCCGGAGGATGCCGGCCGCAGTGACCCACAGTTTTTGTATGAAGTGCTTGCGGCGGTGATTGCGGCCGGAGCAACCACGCTCAATATTCCTGATACTGTCGGCTATACTACTCCGGATGAATTCGGCGGTTTAATCGCCGGCATTATTCAAAATACCGAAGGCATAGAAAAGTGCGTCGTTTCTGTTCATTGCCATAATGACCTCGGGCTGGCTACTGCCAATACACTGGCTGGAATTCGTGCCGGTGCCCGTCAGGCAGAGGTGACCATTAATGGTATCGGGGAACGGGCCGGCAATTCAGCTCTTGAGGAAGTAGTGATGGCGCTGAAGACACGCCATCCGCTATATCATCTGACCTGTGGAATTGATACCACCCAATTAACCAAAATGAGCAAATTGGTGAGCAATTACACCGGAATGGCAGTTCAAGCGAACAAAGCCATCGTCGGGGCAAATGCTTTTGCCCACGAGGCTGGTATTCATCAGGATGGTATGCTCAAAAACCAGCAAACCTATGAGATTATTCGTCCGGAAACAGTTGGGGCAGTCCAAACCAAGCTGGTACTCGGTAAACACTCCGGAAGACATGCCTTGAAGACCCGGCTGCTTTCTCTGGGTTTTGAGTTGAACGACGAGGAATTGATGGCCATCTTTGCGAGTTTTAAAGCCCTGGCTGATAAGAAAAAGGTGATCACCGATGCCGATTTGGAAGCACTTGTTTCGGATAAGCTCTACCAGCCACGCGAGTTGTATCGCCTGGAAAGCCTGCAGGTTGCCTGCGGGACGATGGGCATGCCGACCGCCACGATTCGCCTGAGCGACCCGCAAGGTAAATTGCACGTCAATGCCAGCGTTGGGACCGGCCCGGTGGATGCAGCCTATCGCGCTGTCAATGCCATTGTCAACCTCCCGAATGTTCTGCAAGAATTTGTGGTGCATGCCATTACCGAAGGGATTGATTCTCTGGGTGAGGTAACAGTGCGAATTCAGACAATTGATGAACAAACAGAGCCCCAGGCGCATACCTATGGGGGATATGGAGCGGATACCGATATTATTGTTGCCAGTGTAAAGGCGTATCTTTCAGCTATCAATAAAGTCCTGGTTGCCACCGGCCGCTTTGGCCCCCCGGAAGAAGTCGCTATGGAAACAATTTCCACTGAAAAAATGGCTGCGATGTCTGCCAATGATTTGAAGTCCAAAATGGCTCCTGATGGCAGTAAAGATCATAATCCTTTTGGAGATCCGCACACAATTCCCACAGGCTGGGATACCTCTGCCATGGTTGCTTTTTAATGGGCACGCGCTTACTATCTCCCAATTCACTTTCGTTAGATCTAACAGAATTTGAGTAAAAATGACACAACCGCAAACATTATTTGACAAAATTTGGAAAAACCATATCGTTATGGAAGGGACAGATGCACCAAGTGTAATTTACATCGATACACATTTGGTACACGAAGTCACTTCTCCACAGGCATTTTCCACCTTGAAGGCAAGATCGTTGAAAGTCCGCCGGCCTGAGAGAACATTTGCAACCATTGATCACAGCATTCCTACCCGCACTGCTGAAAATGGAGGTGGCCGCCTTTTCTTCGCCGACGAGATGAGCCGCAAGCAGATTTTTCAAATGGAGGAAAATTGCCGGGATTTTGGCATTCAACTCTTTGGTACAGAAAGTCCAGGACAAGGTGTGGTGCATATCATTGGCCCGGAACTTGGCATCACGCAGCCAGGCATGACAATTGTCTGCGGAGATAGCCATACAGCCACACATGGAGCATTTGGTGCTTTGGCCTTTGGGATTGGAACGAGTGAGGTCGCCCATGTATTGGCCACGCAATGCCTGCTACAATACAAACCAAAAAACATGCAAGTACGGATCGAAGGGCAATTAGCACCTGGGGTAACGGCCAAGGATGTTATTCTCGCCTTAATTGCCCAAATTGGTGTTGCAGGCGGAGCCGGTTATGTTTTAGAGTATTGTGGCAGCACCATACGATCCATGCAAATGGAAGAACGGATGACAATTTGCAATATGTCGATTGAAGCCGGCGCTCGGGCAGGTTTAATCGCACCCGATCATGTCACCTACCAATATCTCAAAGGCCGCCAGTATGCTCCGCAGGGTGGCGATTGGGATCGAGAGATGCAAAGCTGGCAGAAACTGACAACCGATGAAGGTGCCATTTACGACCAAAGTGTGTATCTGGATGCTTCTCAACTGGAACCGATGGTTACCTTTGGAACCAATCCTGGCATGGGGATCAAGATCAGTGAAACAGTACCTGATCCCCAGGCTGCCCCCAGTAATCCTGAACGTAATGCCTTGGAGAAAGCATTGGCTTATATGGATCTCCAGGCTGGACAGAGTTTGTTGGGCCACCCGCTGGATGTTGTCTTTATTGGGAGTTGTACAAATGGACGTATCAGTGATCTGAGACAGGCTGCCACAATGCTGCGCGGGCGCAGAATTCATGCAGGTATGCGTGTACTGGTTGTGCCCGGATCATATGCTGTCAAAGCTCAGGCTGAAAAAGAAGGGTTGGACCAGGTATTCAAAGCGGCTGGAGCAGAATGGCGTGAACCCGGCTGCAGTATGTGTATTGCCATGAATGGGGATCAGCTCGAACCAGGTCAATATGCCGTCAGTACCAGTAACCGTAATTTTGAAGGTCGCCAGGGTAAGGGTGGCCGCACATTTTTAGCCAGCCCGCTGACAGCGGCTGCTTCTGCTCTGGCAGGTAGGGTGGCTGATGCGCGTGTGTGGATAGGAAAGGAAGTGGAACAATGATGGCATTTGGTGAACTGACTACATACGCATACCGGTTGTTGGAAGATGATATTGATACCGACCAGATCATCCCTGCCCGGTTTTTAAAAGTCACTGATTCAAACGGTTTGGGGGCTGCTTTATTTGCTGATTGGCGCTATCTCCCCGATGGTCGTATAAATCCCGAATTTGTACTTAATCAACCGATGGAACATCCAGCCAATATCCTGGTGGCCGGAAATAATTTTGGTTGTGGTTCTTCACGTGAACATGCTCCCTGGGCCTTGGTTGGTTTTGGATTTCGCGCAGTCATCTCAACTGGCTTTGCTGATATTTTTCGAAACAATGCTCTTAAGAATGGCCTCTTACCGATCCAGCTTACAGAAAAAACCTACCGGCAATTATTGGCTTACCTTGATGAGACTGAAGACGCCTGGATGAAGATTGATCTGGCCAACCAGCAGCTGGTGTTAGCCGATGGCCAACAGCTTGATTTTCCAATTGATCCATTTTCAAAAACCTGTTTACTGGAAGGGGTAGATGAAATGGGATATCTTTTGCAACTTGGACCCTGGATTGATGCCTTTGAAAAGGGACACACTGCGCTTGGATTGGAGCCGGGACTATGATGATTGAAATTTATGACACCACGCTGCGCGATGGAACCCAACGAAAAGACATTTCGCTAATGAGCAGGGACAAATTACACATTGCACAGAAGTTGGATCAATTGGGTGTGGCATTTATTGAAGGGGGTTGGCCGGGTTCGAACCCAAAGGATGTGGAATTCTTTGAAATGGCTCGCCATATCACCTGGCAGAATGCGACCATCACGGCTTTTGGATCTACTTGCCAGGCTAATTTTCATCCCAGAGATGACCGTAATCTTCAAGCCTTGCTGGCTGCTGACACCAAAGTTTGTACCATTTTTGGAAAAAGTTCTGTGCTGCATGTTACTGATGTACTGCGAACAACGCTTGAAAACAACCTGCGAATGATCGAAGAAAGTGTGGCTTATTTACGGTCTGAAGGCCGGCGCGTGATATATGATGCCGAGCATTTCTTTGACGGATATAATGAAGATCCAGGATATGCGCTTTCGGCTATCAAAGCAGCAGTTACTGGTGGGGCGGAGACAGTGGTGTTGTGTGATACCAATGGGGGCACCATGCCCTGGCAGGTAGCTGAGATCGTAGGAGAAATAAAGACGCAGATTGCCATACCACTCGGAATTCATGCTCATAATGATGCCGAGTGTGCTGTCGCCAATTCAATTAGCGCAGTCAAAGCCGGATGTGTGCAGGTACAGGGGACGTTGAATGGATATGGTGAACGTTGCGGTAATGCAAATCTGTGCTCAGTTATTCCCAACCTTGAACTCAAGATGGGGTTGCAATGTCTTCCTGAGGGAAAGCTGGCAGACCTGTTTGATATTTCACATTATGTAGCCGAGATTGCCAACCTGGCACCTGATGAACAGCTGGCTTACGTCGGCAAATCGGCTTTTGCGCATAAGGGTGGAGTACACGTGGCAGCAATGCGGCGCAGCCCGCAATCTTACCAGCATATTGAACCGGAGTTGGTTGGAAATCGAATGGAAGTGGTGGTTTCTGAACTATCCGGAAAAGCAAATTTGTTTTCTTTGGTGGAAGCCTATGGGGTTGAAGCCGGCCAGGAAAGCCATGTAAACGATGTTTTACAAAACGTCAAGCAGCTTGAATCGCAGGGCTTTTCCTTTGAGGCAGCAGAGGGATCAGTTCTAATGATGTTCAAACGCCAGGAAAGCGGGTACACAAAACCATTTGAGTTGATCGATTATTCAGCTTTGGTGGAACATCGTGAAAAAAGAGGTTTGCTGGCAGAGGCGACGGTCAAGGTGAGGGTGAATGGTGAGATCATCCACACAGCCGCGGAAGGCAGCGGACCGGTCAATGCGCTTGATCTGGCGTTACGAAAGGCTCTGGATGGTTATTTTCCGCGTATCCGTCAATTTCATTTGACGGATTATAAAGTGCGGATTCTGGACGGGAATGCCGGCACGAATGCAATCACACGGGTTTTAATTGAAACAGAAAACGGCAACAAGAGCTGGAATACCGTTGGTGCCGGCACCAATATCATTGATGCAAGCTGGCAGGCACTGGTCGATTCAATTGAATATGGTTTGGCAGTCGCATGAGTGTGAACTTTTCAACCATCAGAAATAAGAAGGAGAGTTGAGATTTATGGAAGCCAACATCGTATTGCTCCCCGGAGATGGAATCGGCCCTGAGGTGCTTGCTGCTGCCAAGGAAGTATTGGCTGTGATCCAACATAAATTTGGTCATGTTTTTAACTATAAAAAGTATTTAATTGGCGGCTGTGCGATCGATGAGTTCGGTAGCGCTTTGACGGATGAGACTCTGATTGCCTGTCAGCAAGCGGATGCGGTATTACTGGGCGCAGTCGGCGGGCCGAAATGGGATGATCCACAAGCCAGTCTGCGTCCTGAGCAGGGCTTGCTGGCACTGAGAAAGGGTTTGTGTGTTTTTGCGAACTTACGCCCTGTAAAAATTTACCCAACTTTGATTGGCGCCTCGCCACTCAAGCCGGAGAAATTGGCGGGAGTGGATTTGTTGGTGGTGCGTGAATTAACCGGTGGCTTGTATTTTGGCAAGCCAAAAGGCCGGCAAATAAATGCCGGTATTCAATCAGCAGTCGATACGCTCTGGTATCAGGATTTTGAAATTGAACGGGTGGTGCGTATGGCCTTTCAATTAGCGCGATCCCGCAGGGGGAAAGTAACTTCGGTCGATAAAGCCAATGTCCTCGAATCATCGCGGCTGTGGCGCCAAATAGCCATTGAGATAGGCACAGAAAACAAGGATATTGCCTTGGAACATGTTTTGGTGGATACGGCTGCCATGCGGCTGGTCTCATCACCTGCCAGTTTTGATGTGATTGTGACTGAAAATATGTTTGGCGACATTTTGACGGATGAGGCGGCGGTTCTTTCCGGTTCCATGGGCTTGCTCCCGTCGGCATCCATTCGTACAGAGGGCCCGGGGCTGTATGAGCCGATCCACGGGTCCGCTCCGGATATTGCCGGGCGAGGGATAGCCAACCCGATTGGAACAATCCTCTCGGCTGCCTTGCTGCTGCGTTACTCATTGCGCCTGGAACAGGAAGCATTGCAAATTGAGCAGGCCGTTGAACGAACGATCACTACCCAGGAATTAACTCCCGATCTGGGAGGCCGGTCTAACACAGATTCAGTGACGCAAGCTGTGGTGAAATATTTATCAGAAATTTAACCTTTCCTGCTTAAATTAGGCAGAAGGAACTGGAACGCAATACAAAACAGCAGAATTGGAAGGATGAGTAGAAATATGGGATTCGAATCTGATTATATTTGGATGGATGGTGAATTGGTTGCCTACAAAGATGCAACAGTTCCTTTTTTAAGTAGCGCTTTGCATTATGGGTTGGGTGTCTTTGAAGGCATTCGCTGTTATGCGACCGAGCAGGGCCCAGCGATTTTTCGCTTGCGCGATCATATGCAGCGTTTGTTGAACTCGGCTCACATCCTGGGATTCAAAGAAGTTGGCTACAATCTGGATCAGTTATGCGATGCGGTGAAACAAACAATTAAGGCGAATAAGATGGACCGTTGTTATATCCGGCCTTTAATCCATCATGTGGCCGATACACCCAATCTCAATCTGGATAATGGTGAGGCGCATATCGGCATCGCTGTCTGGCGCTGGGATTCTTACCTTGGTGCGGAGGCGCAACAGAATGGCATCCGGGTAAATGTTTCCAGTTTTACCCGTCACCACCCGAATGTGATGATGACCAAATCCAAAATGACGGGAAACTATAGTAACAGCGTCTTGGCCAAAACCGAATCAGTCCGTTTGGGATTTGATGAGGCCATCATGCTGGACCCGCAAGGTTATGTTTCAGAATGCACGAGCGAAAATCTCTTTATTGTGCGCGGAGGAAGAATACAGACTCCTTTAAGCTCAACAGTTCTGGAAGGTATCACACGTGATACATTAATCGTATTGGCCAACGATCTCGGCTATTCAATGGAGGAGAAGGTCATGGTGCGCGACCAGCTGTATATTGCCGACGAAATATTTGTTACCGGTACAGCTGCGGAAGTGGTGGCCGTCACGGAAGTTGATTTTCGTAAGATCGGAAGCGGGCAAATGGGCGCTGTCACTCATGCTTTGCAGCAGGCATTTCAATCTGTTGTTACCGGAAGTCATGCCCGTTCAAGCGAGTGGCTCGAATACGTGAACGTATGACAACGCGAGTGGCCTTTCAAGGCGAACATGGAGCCTACTCGGAACAGGCAATTTGGGAGCATTTTGGACGTCAGGTAGAGGCGGTACCCTGCAATTCGTTTGATGATGTCTTTTTGGCTGTAGAGAATCAGGATTGCGAATTTGGCTGTATTCCGGTGGAAAATTCAGTGGCAGGTACCATCCATCGCAATTACGATTTACAGCTCAAGTTTTCCTTATTCGTGGTGGGAGAACATATCATTCGCATCTCGCATTGTTTGATTGGGCTCCCGGATGCTGAATTAGATGACATTCGCAAAGTAATCAGCCACCCTCAGGCATTGGCACAATGTGAACAATTCTTACGAAACCTGGATTATGTGCAGACAGAACCGGTGTATGATACGGCCGGAAGTATCAAGATTATGCAAGAATTGGGAGACCCTCAGGTGGCAGCGATTGCCTCGCGGTGGGCTGCAGAATTATATAAGATGAAGATTCTGAAGGAAATGATAGAAGATTCACTTGAAAATTTTACCCGATTTCAAATTATTTCCCGAGAAGAAGCCTGCCCAACAGAAAATGCGAAAACGTCACTTGTATTTTCGTTGCAAAACGAACCCGGGGCTCTTTTTCGCGCCATGGCAGTTTTTGCTCTACGGAACATCGATTTGACTAAGCTTGAATCGCGCCCCATTATTGGAAAGCCCTGGGAGTATATGTTTTATATTGATTTTATTGGAGCGCAATCTGAGTTGAATGCTCAACACGCGCTTGCCAACCTGTCGGAATTTGCCTCTTCAGTACGTGTATTGGGTTCCTATCCGCGTTATGAGCGATCAAAAAATTCTTGATACATAGACTTTTGACCAAATCTTCTTAAAGGAGCCCAAGCCCGGTTATATAGAAATCAATGAGAAATTTGACAATCAAGTCGTTCCTGGCCGAGCTTGAGGGACTTTCAGAAGTGATTATTTTTGCAGGATAGTTGCTTTTATCATCACCCTCAAGCTCGGATTGGGGCTTATCACACAAGCATATTTATTTAAACCGAATCCGAGCTAGGAAATAGCATGTAGATGGCAGTTATTTTTCCAATCCATCTATTTTAACTGCCCCAATCTCGGCTTCGAGGCTGAGGGACTTTCAGAAGTGATTATTTTTGCAGGATAGCTGCTTTTATCATCACCCTCAAGCTCGGATTGGGGCTTATCACGCAAGCATATTTATTTAAACCGAATCCGAGCTAGGAAATAGCATGTAGGTGGCTTTTATTTTTACAATCATTCTATTTTCCCTGCCCCAATCTCGACTTCGAGCTGTGTGTGCCCCGAGATTCTTTTGAGCGAATGAGAATCTCACCAACCAAATCGTTCCTGGCTTATCACGCAAGCATATTTATTTAAACCGAATCCGAGCTAGGAAATAGCATGTAGGTGGCTTTTATTCTTCCAATCCATCTATTATTCCTGCCCCAATCTCGGCTTTGAGGGTTAGGGACTTTCAGAAGAGATTATTTTTACAAGATTGTCTCTTTGACCATCACCCTCAAGCTCGGATTGGGGCTTTTCACGCATGCATATTTATTTAACCCGAATCCGAGCTAGGAAATAGCATGTAGGTGGCTGTTATTTTTCCGATCCATCTATTATTCCTGCCCCAAACTCGGCTTCGAGCTGTGTATGATGCGCGATTCTTTTGAGCGAATGAGAATCTCACCAACCAAATCGTTCCTGGCTTATCACGCAAGCATATTTATTTAAACCGAATCCGAGCTAGGAAAGAGCATGTAGGTGGCTGTTATTTTTCCAATCCATCTATTATTCCTGCCCCAATCTCGGCTTCGAGGCTTAGGTACTTTCAGACGAGATTATTTTTGCAGGATAGTTGCTTTTATCATCACCCTCAAGCTCGGATTGGGGCTTATCACGCAAGCATATTTATTTAACCCGAATCCGAGCTAGGAAATAGCATGTAGGTGGCTTTTATTCTTCCAATCCATCTATTATTCCTGCCCCAATCTCGGCTTTGAGGCTTAGGGACTTTCAGACGAGATTATTTTTGCAGGATAGTCGCTTTTATCATCACCCTCAAGCTCGGATTGGGGCTTATCACGCATGCATATTTATTTAACCCGAATCCGAGCTAGGAAATAGCATGTAGGTGGCAGTTATTTTTCCAATCCATCTATTTTTACTGCTCCAAACTCGGCTTCGAGGCTTAGGGACTTTCAGAAGTGATTATTTTTGCAGGATAGTTGCTTTTATCATCACCCTCAAGCTCGGATTGGGGTTTATCACGCAAGCATATTTATTTAACCCGAATCCGAGCTAGGAAATAGCATGTAGGTGGCTGTTATTTTTCCAATCCATCTATTATTCCTGCCCCAAACTCGGCTTCGAGCTGTGTATGATGCGAGATTCTTTTAAGCGAATGAGAATCTCACCAACCAAATCATTCCTAGCCGAGATTGAGGGACTTTCAGACGAGATTATTTTTGAAGGATAGTCACTTTTATCATCACCCTCAAGCTCGGATTGGGGCTTATCACGCAAGCATATTTATTTAAACCGAATCCGAGCTAGGAAATAGCATTTAGGTGGCAGTTATTTTTCCAATCCATCTATTATTCCTGCCCCAATCTCGGCTTCGAGGCTGAGGGACTTTCAGACGAGATTATTTTTACAGGATAGTCGCTTTTATCATCACTCTCAAGCTCGGATTGGGGCTTATCACGCAAGCATATTTATTTAAACCGAATCCGAGCTAGGAAATAGCATGTAGGTGGCTTTTATTTTTACAATCATTCTATTTTCCCTGCCCCAAACTCGGCTTCGAGCTGTGTATGATGCGAGATTCTTTTAAGCGAATGAGAATCTCACCAACCAAATCGTTCCTAGCCGAGATTGAGGGACTTCGCGTAACCGAAATCATTCCTCAGACAAAATCACTTCGATTGTTTGCATATCCTCTTTAGAGAGAGCCGTTTTCCAGGTGCCCTGCACAATTTCGGTAATCTGGCTGGGTCGGGATGCACCAATCAGGGCAGATGTTACCTCCGGGCGACGTAAAACCCAGTTGATTGCCAATTGCGCCAGGCTTAACCCCAATTGCTGGGCGAACTCATTCAAGCGTCGTACTTTTGAAATTACCATATCGCTCAACTCAGCGCGGTCTAAAGCGCTGTTGGGCTTAGCCGCTCGCGAATCTTCCGGAATTCCGTTTAGATAACGATTGGTTAGGATTCCTTGAGCAAGTGGTGAAAAAACAATGCAACCCACACCTTCTTTAGAAAGCTCATCCAGCAAGCCCTCTTCAACCCAGCGGTCGAGCATACTGTAATTAGGCTGATGAATTAAGCAGGGAGTGCCCAATTGGCGCAAAATTTTAATTGCCTGGTGCGCCTCCTTCGGGTGGTAATTGGAAATGCCGGCATATAAAGCTTTTCCGCTGCGAACGATTGCATCCAGAGCTCCCATTGTTTCTTCCAACGGTGTATTCGGGTCCGGGCGATGATGGTAGAAGATATCCACATAATCCAGCCCCATTCTCTTGAGACTTTGATCAATACTGGCGATCAGGTATTTACGACTGCCAAAATCTCCATATGGTCCGGGCCACATATCATACCCGGCCTTGGAGGAGATGATCAATTCATCGCGGTAAGGGAGGAAGTCTTTCTTCAAAATTGCACCAAACGTTTCTTCAGCGCTGCCTGGCGGTGGCCCGTAATTATTTGCCAAATCGAAATGTGTGATGCCAAGGTCAAAAGCTGTTCGTAACATGGCACGCGAATTTTCAATGCTATCCACACCGCTGAAGTTATTCCAGAGACCCAAAGATACAACAGGTAGCTGGATACCACTCAGACCGGCACGCCGGTAGTTAATTTTTTCATATCGCAGGGGGTCGGCAAAATACTCAAGTGGTACCGGGATTATTTTCATTTATTACATCTCCATTTAATTTTTGAATTTGGTGGATAAGGCAAGCAAAGCTACTTGCGGCGATTGACGCGATCAATAAATATTTTTTGAGCATTACGGCTTTCTCGTTTGCTTTGAGGTTTGAGACGGATGTAGGTACCGTCGGTTTTCATCAGTCGTGCTTTAACATTATCACTAAGATACACTTCAAGGATGCTTTTACGGATGTAGCGGACCATGCTTGGATCTTGCACCGGGAAGAGGATTTCCACACGCTGGTTTAAGTTACGCTGCATTAAATCCGCACTGCCCATGTAAACTTCTTCCTCGCCGTTATTGTGGAAATAAAAAATACGGCTGTGCTCTAAAAAACGACCGAGGATGCTGATAACGCGAATATTCTCACTCAAACCTTTTATTCCCGGGTGCAGACAACAAATTGCGCGTATGATCAAATCAATTTTCACACCAGCTTGCGAGGCGAGATAGAGCTGTTTGATAATTGCCGGGTCAACGATTGCATTTGCTTTGAAAATGAGGTGTCCATTTTTATGCTTTTTCTGTGCTTCAATTTCGCGATCAATCATACTCATAAAACGCTGGCGCAAGTTTATGGGAGCGATCAGCAGCTTACGGTAATCGGTTTTGAGCGAATAGCCCGTCAAATAGTTAAATAAATCGCTGGCATCGGCACCGATTTCCTCATCACAGGTGAACATGCCGACGTCTTCATAAAGATTGGCGGTTAGATGATGATAATTGCCTGTTCCCAGGTGAATATAACGACGAATATGCTCATCTTCTTTTCTCACCACCAATGCAATTTTGCTGTGCGTTTTCAATCCCAGCAAGCCATATGTGACGTGCACCCCTTCCTGTTCCAGCATGCGTGCCCAACCAATATTACTCTCCTCATCGAAGCGGGCTTTCAATTCCACCAGAACAGCCACCTGTTTACCAAAATCGCGGCGAGCCTCCAATAATGTTTTGACAATTGGAGAATTTTTTCCGACACGATAAAGGGTCATTTTAATCGTAAGCACATTAGGGTCACGCGCAGCTGCTTTAAGAAAATCAATGACGGGGATGAAAGAATCATAAGGGTGGTGCAGGAGGAAATCACCAGCACGGATAGTGCTAAACACCTTATTGAGATCCATCCCTTCCTGATTGCGAAATTTATCAGCCTGATTTTGGTGGAATGGTCTGTCCTTCAAATAAGGCATTTCCATTTTGTGTAAATCCATCAGGCTTTGCAAATTGAGGGGTAAGTCCATTGGATAAATATCATTCCAATCCATATTCAGGTTAAGCGCCAGGAGAGCCTGAAGTGGGATAGGCATATCTTTGTGCACCAATAAACGCACAACTTTTCCAAAGCGCCGGTTGCGCACGGATTCTTCCATCACTTCCAACAAATCAGATGCTTCCAACTCCTGAATTTCAAAATCTGCATTACGGGTAACATGAAATGGAAAAGCTTCTTTAATTTTCATGCCAGGGAAAAGATCGGCCAGATTTTCTTTGATCAAATTGCTCAGCCAAATGAAATAATGGTGGCGCGGCAGAGTGCCATCACGTTTAAAATTGCCAGAGGAGCGCTTGATTGGAACCAGGGCCGGTAGTGAAGATGGTATTTTTAAACGAGCGAAATGTTCTTCGTTTTCATTGTCTTCGATTGAAATTGCCAGATTAAGGCTCAGATTTGAAATATGCGGAAAGGGATGGCCGGGGTCGAATGCCAATGGTGTCAGCGTTGGGAAGACGACCTCTTTATAATAGCCATTCACGAATTCTTTTTGGCGATCAGTGAGCTGTTCATAGGTTAATATGTGAATGCCTGCTTTTTCAAGCAATGGCAGAATGGTGGTATGCCAGTAATGACGGCCTTCGGACATTAATTCCATCGCGATTTTGCGAATTTCAATCAATTGCTGGTTTGGCGTATAACCATCATTACCACCCACGATCACGCCTGCATCACGCTGCATAATTAAACCGCCCACGCGCACCATAAAAAATTCATCCAGGTTAGATCCCAAGATGGATAAAAACTTGACTCTTTCCAGCAAAGGATTGAGTTCATCCTTCGCTTCATCAAAAACGCGCCGTTGAAACTCCAGCATGCTGAATTCCCGATTAATAAAGTACTTGGGATTATCCAGGTCTGCTATGACGATTTCGGTATCTGCGCTACCTATCTTGGTTAGTACCTCAGGCATTGCGCCCTTCTTTCTGCTTGCTGAAAAACTTTATCTTTATTCTACAGAGTTTGCCGGGAAATAATAGCTTGAACGAATAACCTTCACTTTTTGCAGGGATAGTAGTTCCTTCCACAAGCAGAAACCTACTTTTTCAATCGGCTAAAGCTGCCAGTAACAATTAATAAGATTCCTAAAGCCAGTACTGAAATGATGACCATCCCAATATTTCGATTGCCAAAAAGCTTTATACTTTCAGCTCGCACCAATTCCTCCGGGCTTGTTGTCGATGTCGCAGTTTGGGTGCTGGTAGGTGCCCGTCGCGTAGCAGTCCGTGTAGAGGTGCGGGTAGCTGTGGGTGTTGTCGTAGGGCTGGGTTGGATGGTGCTGGTAACCGTTATATTACTAATCTCGCTAGTGATGGTGGGGCTGGGTGTGGTTTTACCAGCAAAGACAATGAGATTCTGCCCAATGTAAATGATTGGGTCTTTTGCTACCAGATTATTCAAGCGCACCAGTTCTTCAATTTTGGTGTGGTAGGCGATTGCGATGCTCCACAAAGCCTGTCCGCTCTGCACTTTGTGAATAACAGCCCCATTCGCATCGGGCGTAACCGTCTCAACTGGGATAATAATTTGTGAGACAAGTGGTACCACAGCCGTTCCGGAAGTTCCAGGGATGGCCGTATTACGAATAACCGTGCCACCACTATAATAGGCCGCGTGGACAATGTACCAGGTGCGACCATTGAAACTGGTGACACCTGCACCAATATCGCGGTAATTGGCATTCACAACCGGAATCATGTGATCCGGATCTGCCCATACTTGTTGAATTTGTTCAATGGTCATAGGGCCGATTGCAAAGTTTTCGGTTGCCCACGCGGTTGAGCCACCACCATATCCAGCTGCCATGACCCGTCCACTGACATTGCCAATATGGGCATGGATGTTGTTGATTGCCATTGTATCGGATGTTTGTTGGGCAGTACTCATAAGTATTGGATCAATTGTCAGAGCGGGTAAACCATTCGCGACGCGCATACCGTTGATCAAGCTGATCAAATCGCTGGCGGAGACTTCAGCCAATGGTGCAGCTCGTACTTGTGCGGGAATTGAGGTCAATATCAATGGCACTATCAAGACAAAACAGAACAAAATGCGGTTCAATATTTTCATATTTCTGTATTATACCGAATCTATCAAAAGTGCAATGCCTGGCAAGAAATAATTGTATTAAAATATGGTAGCATAAAACTTGCACCATTTCTTCTGCTAATTGATGCGTTACTTGCCCATTTCGGGTAAATTGTGCATAATTATGAAAGTATCCGACTTAAAAAGGGTAGGTGATCATGTCTTTGAATTCTTTGTATGATGCAATAGCACTGGTTCGCTCCGGGAAGACTGAAGATGCACGCCAGATAATCTTTGACATTATCCGTAATGACCCGCAAAACGAAATGGCGTGGATGTGGTTGGCAGAAACGTTGACCTCAGAAATGGATCGGATGAAAGTATTGCGCTCTTGCCTGAAGATTAACCCTGATAGCAAGATTGCAAAAATGGCAGTTAATAAACTTCAGGCAAAATTCAACGAAACAGAGGTGGAGCTACCAACCGAAACTCCTTTCGCGGAGGGTGCAACATTTGACCCTGCCATTCCGGAAAGAACCGGTCATACGGGCGCAATCATCGGCTTTGACGGATCATTTATCCTTTCAGACGTGGAAGATTTTGACGATGTGATCGATTTACGCACACCAACCATGGCAACCACAAAATTACCTGAAAAAGATACAGATCAGGATTTTATGACTGAGGCATATAATAGAAATGCCGGTGATCAAACCCAATCCCAGGACGCTTCTTCCGATTCCCCTTTCAGTGCTTCCTCGGAAATTCCAACTATTCCGCTTGGCGCAAGGTCTCCCTTACCTCAAGAGTTGGAATATGAGCCGGATTTATCCGGATTATTGGCGGAAGAAAGGGATGATTCTACGATTTACGAAGACCATGCGCCTGCCAATCGCGTTCCACTTTATCAGGACAATGATAATTTGTTCACTCTGGGCGACTCTAATGAATTGAGCTCTGATGAGCTCGGTTTCAGCAATGATGATACGATCGATGATACTATCAATGATCCGCCTGATAAGCCGCTTTATTCAGATCTATTAGGTGATGATCTGATTGAGGACCATGTGCTGGAAAGTAATTATGGAGAGAACAGCAATAAACGTAAGAAAAGGGAACGAAATTCAGTGGCACTGGTAGTCGGAGGAGTCTTCTTGTTGATTACCGCATTATGTGCGATTTTATATTTTGTATTAGGCGGTTATTCATTTAACAAAGGCTCAAATAGTACCGTTCCGACTGAAGTGGTCATGGCTGTTGCGACTGACATCCCCACTGCTACGCGTACATTATTGCCTACCTCAACCAATACACCAGAGCCTACATTAACCCCGACATTGGTGCCCACATTAACACCAATCGTAGCACTGAGCGGTGATGCAATTTCCAGTTTAACAATTGGTGGTCTGGTTCTGCGGTTAAAAGAAAACCTCTCGACGGAATTTTATACCAATCTGAATGGAAACCTGGCCGCAATCCCAGAAGGTCGTACATTGAAAATATGGGATGTCTCCACAGGTGAATTGAAATATACATTAAACGGTCATAATGATCAGATCACTGATGCGGTTTTTTCTGCAGATAGTAAATTTCTGGTCAGCGGTGCCCGAAATTTCTCAGTTATTTTGTGGGACCTGAATACGGGTGAACAGGTGAAGGCGTTTGGCATGGATGCCAATACCATTAACCGTATTTATGGTGATCGTACTCGCAAATATCCAAATGATGTCAGTGTGGATTTCTCACCAGATGGAACCACTCTGGCGGCCGGAGCTTTTGGCGTTGTAAATATTTTTGATATCGCCAGTGGTGTTGCACGCGGAACTTATTCGCTGACTGATGAGGCTTTGCGGATCGCTGGGCAAGACCCGAAAAACCAGTATGGTTTTATTGTAAAATTCAATGAGAATGGCTGGGTATTGGGTGCCGGTATGAGCAAATACCTGGTTGGGTTGGATACCCTGGATGCAGCCCCGCTGTACCAATATGAGCTCGGTCCGAAAGCGCAAATCTCATATACATTCGACCGGTTGCATTTGATTGAAGCAGATAGCGGGGGTTTGATTATTCGCAACCTGGCGGATGGCACAATACAAAATGGATATGGCGGCCGTAAGGTGAAACCAAATGATGCTCCGCCAGCTTTCTCAATGACTGAGAATGGAGCCTTGTTGGGAATTGAAACAGATTCGCAAGAAAATTCTTATGGCCTGGCTGTGTGGGATGTAAAGGCCGATTCCAATTTGATGAACTTTAAAGGTATCTGTCAGGGGAATAATTGTGAAATGCCTACCTTCGCCTTTTTCCCCGAATCGGAACGTATCGCCGTTACACGCCAGAACAATGATGGCAGTGTCAGCATCATCATTGTCAATTTATTCTCCAATCAGATCGTTTATCGCTTCAATCCTTCTGATAAAGGCGTGCGTGCAATTGCCGTTTCACCCAATCAGGAAATTGTGGCCGCCATTGACGGAAATGGAGTCCTGCACCTGTGGGATATCGGCAGCGGTGAAGAAAGAGCGGCTATCCAAACGGATGATGCCAGAAACGTACAATTCTCAAGAGATGGAAGACTTTTGTATGTCTGGGGACCAAAAAATATCCAGGCTTGGGGCAACCCGTAAAAATGGCAGTGATCCTAACAATGCAATAGTGGCAATGGCATCCACCTCAATATCAGTAAACGAAAATAGCTGTAACTGTTTTGGTTAAATTTCTTTGGAGATGAAAAAATGAAAATTAATACAACCAAGAATCATGAATTTTTGCAATTCATTGAAGACTGGCTAGCACAACTTAAAACCCTCCGTGTTGCAGAACTGGCTGCTTTCGGTGACGAGATTGCAATAGTTTCGGTTGACTTACTGAAAGGATTTTGCGACTTTGGTCCGTTATCCAGCCCAAGAGTGGCAAACATTGTAGTTCCAACCACTGCTTTAATGACAAGTTTATGGCAGTATGGAGTTCGTCATATTCTTCTGTCCCAGGATGCACATGACGCAAACGCAGTTGAGTTTTCGGCTTTTCCACCGCATTGTATCCGCGGCAGTGCCGAGGCGGAAACAGTAGATGCCATTCGGGATTTGCCATTTTTCAATCAAATCACCATTTTAGAAAAAAATTCCATCGCCAGTGATTTGAATGTGCAACTTTCCGAATGGATACACAACCACCCAAAGGTGAAAAGTTATATTGTGGTTGGTGATTGCACCGACCTTTGTACTTATCAGCTGGCTATGTTTTTGCGAGCCAGCGCAAATGAGCACCAGGTGGAGCGGCGGGTTATCGTCCCGGCCGATTGTGTTGCGACTTATGATTTGCCATTAGAAGTCGCTTCGGCAGCAAAAGTAATGCCACATCCCGGTGATCTGCTGCATGCAGTCTTTCTTTACCACATGGCTTTGAACGGGATTGAAGTGGTGGCCGGAATACACGCCAAATAAAAGGGGTGACCGGAAACTGGCATTGGTCTAAATGATTTTTCGAGTTTAAGGGGAATAGCATTGCTTTTATAAGAACAATCCAGCAACTGGTTTTGATCAGTTGCCGGATTGAATTCTAATGGTTGGCTTTCGATTAACTTTATTGAGCTGGGTTTTTCCAGTATGAGATTTCACCCACTGTGATCGTGAAATTACTGGTTTCACGCGCACCAATGAAGAGGCCGAATGACCCCTCAGAAAAGGTGTTGTCTTTTACTTCTTTCAGCAAGACACCGTTAGCATACAGCACGATCTTATCGCCGATTGCCAAGACACCTATGGTATTGCTCTTATTACTGCCTGCTTGAATAGCTGGTGAATTGGTCCAATTAACGTGTGTGGTCATTGAACCTTTTGATCCGATGGTAGCATCCCATTCCCGTAAGCTGTAATTACCATCGCATGTTACTCCAAACAGATATCCCCGATTGGCATCCCGTGCATTTGGCACACGGAAGATGAAACCATAGCGGTCACTTCCGCTGCAAGTGCCGGTAGAAACTGTCATTTCGATGTACATATTCGCTAATTTTTCTGTAGCGACCAAACGCCATCCATCGGTAGTAGTCAAACCGGTAAGTTTTAATTTATTGCCACTGAAATCGATACTGGTGTATTTATCCGGCCCGGTTGGCCAATTATCGCCATTTTTGAAGGTGTCAGTCCAGGTGGGGGTCCCAAATTTTGTGCGGGGGTTATCCGGTGGGGGTGTAAATCCAGGATATGGTGTCGAGGTGGGTGTTATGGTTGGAGGGACGAGCGTTGCTGTTGCTGTTGGGATAGGCAACGGTTCTGTGGCCGTAGGTTCGCTGGCTGGCACTTCAGTGGTAGCGACTCCGGTCGTTATTGAAGACGTTTCTGCGGGTGGGGGTTCGGTGGCAAGCGGAGGCAATTCTCCGGTGGCCAGAGCGCTGGTTGGCGAGGGCATCTCCGTCAGTATTTTAGCCACACGTGTGGCCATTTCTGAATCACTTACCGGAGGAGGCGTCGGGGTCGTCAAAGGCAATGTGCAGGCACTTAAGAGCACAAAGAGGCTAAATATGCTTACAATTACAAACCAATTTTTCGAACGCATGAGGTTTTCTCCTTAACTTCTCTTTTCCTAAATAAATAGTTCTTTTTAATGACGGAAAGGTGCCTGATAAAGTTCCCTCGTTCAGGCGGCTTTATAACCAATATTCCGTAAAAAACTCTTGCGCCAGGCGATACCCTGCTCGTCTTCTATACCGGCTGGGCTGGCACCATCGACAACGCCCAAAATGGCGCGCCCCAGACTTGTTTCCGCCAGAATTACTTCACAAGGATTGGCAGTTGCGCATAAAATGCTGACAATTTCAGGCACACGTTGGAGGGAGGGTAGGATGTTGATGGGAAAGAAGCCAGGACCCAGAAAAAGGATGAAGCTATGTCCGGCTGCAATCCGAACTGCATTCTTTTTTGCCAGATCCAGCATTTCGGGATCAGTTCCACTCCAGCGAATGAGACACTTACCGGATGCTTCACAAAAGGCAAGCCCAAACTTAATCCCAGGCACAGCAGTAACCAGCGCTTCATGGATATCTTCAACTGTCTTAATAAAATGCGATTGGCCTAAAACAAAATTGATCTCTTCAGGTTTTTCTATGGCGACTGAAAGTAATTCCATTTTCATTCTCCCTTGGTGCGCCAAACCGGCGATTAAACAGCTGATATGATTGGTTACAATGATTATGCCACAAATTGGACTCTATCTGCAAATAATAAGCTGGGCGTGCCATTGCAAGCCGCGCAGAAAGATATGAGGGCGAATGGCAGTGATTTTCAGACGGTCGTTCTGATTTTACAGGGCCATTTTTCACCGTTAAAAATCTCGAGCATTCCCTTTCCTACAGGTTTTACCTGCTGGTTGTTTTTACCAGTGCAGCGAAGCAATCTTTCTCGCACGAAGCAGGATTGCTTCATTGTGGGTAACACACTTTCCGGCTGCTCATAACATTAAGAAACGCTGGTATGGTACGTTATCAACTTAATTGAGAAATAAAATTGTAAAAAGCTTTCCTGCCGGATGTTAGGAAATAATAAGCTACTGTGAATCCGCCATCCGGGAAGGTTATCTTGAGATCCTCACCGAATTTAAATTCGTAGAATGAATAAAAAGTTTTTCTTCAATAAAACCCCCCTGAGGGGTATTAGGTCTCTTTCACGTGAGATCTCTCGTAAGGGCTAAGCATCCGGGAAATCATTTTATCCTGTAAAACATACCCATCGCGGATGCTTCGCCCATCAGCCGACAACTCATACCATAAAGATGTGGTGCGTTACACACTCACCCTACGTCTTATTTGCACTGTGCAATGTTATTTGTCCTCGAAGACTGCCTTTCGGCGGTTTAGCCGAATCTCGCAATGACCGTTACCGATTAGTTGTCATCGGTTTCAAGCGAAGTATCAAAACAGAAAAATTGTATCCTTTCAAAAATTAAGAAATGAACGTTTTATCAAAAGGATAAAGAAACGGAAAACTATCAACATCTCAAGTTGCGGATGAGGCTGCGATCAAGCGGAATAAGGTAAAATAGGAAGGGCTCTAAGAAAGGATAATTACCCCTTGTTTGAATTAATATTTTTAGGAACTTCCGCATCAGCACCTTCCATAAAAAGAAATTTACCTGCTTTAATGATTAAACAAAATGAACATCGCTTTTTGGTAGATTGCGGTGAAGGAACACAACGTCAGATTTTGCAAGCTGGGATTGGCTTTAAAAACCTGAACAGAATTTTGATCACACATGGGCACCTTGATCACATTTTAGGCCTTGCAGGTTTACTTTCAACCTTACTGCGTTGGGAGACATTGGAATCATTGGAAATATTTGGTGGCCAGGCAGCTCTCAATCGTGTTCACGATCTTATTTATGGTGTGGTACTGAAGGGCAATCATCCTGTGCCGGAACTAGCTTTGGTACCGATCACAGAAGGTGTATTTATCGAAGAATCAGAATTTACTGTCAGCGCTGTTCCGGTGCGACATCGCGGCCCGGATAATTACGGGTACCTGTTTCAAGAAAAAGGTCGTTATCCGTTTTTACCTGAGAAGGCAGAGGCTTTGGGAATTCCCCCGGGACCCTGGCGCGGTGACCTGGTGGGAGGAAAAGCAATTCAATTGCCGGATGGACGCAGCATTCAACCCGAGGAAGTGCTGGGTGAATTCAGAGCGGGTACCCGCCTGATGGTCTTGGGGGATGTCGGTGATACCAGCAATTTGGTCACCTATTGTCATCAGGCAGATGCGTTGGTGGTTGAAGCAACTTATCTCGAAAGTGAAGCCGAAATGGCAGCTCAATTTGGCCACCTGACAGCCCGGCAGGCAGCTGATCTGGCGTTAAAATCAGATGTGAAACAACTGATTTTAACGCATCTTTCGCGTCGTTATCGAGAGCGTGATATTCTGGCAGAGGCACAAGCTGTATTTCCGCAAACAATCGTAGCCCGTGATTTTGATGTTTTTACCATAAAAAGGGAAGAAAATAATATCTAGAGGGAATCCGGATTTCCTGTGTTTATAAAAAAGATTGTTGAGGTTTTTAATAAAGTTCGGGTAACGGATAACGAGTAACGAGTAACGAGTAACGAGTAACGAGTAATTGGTAATGAGAGAAATAATTCCTCATTACTACGCACTCATCACATTTCTTTAGGGAACAATATCCGCGACGGAATCGAAAATATAGGTAGGCACGTATGGATAGTTGTCGATATCCTCCCGGCGGGTTATGCCCGAGAGCACCAGGATGGTTTCCATGCCACTTTGAACCCCGGCGGCAATGTCAGTATCCATGCGATCTCCGACCATGATGGTGTTTTCCGAGTGAACGCCCAGGAAATTTATGGCTGAGCGCATCATTAAAGGATTGGGCTTTCCAATATAAAAGGCATTTTTTCCGGAGGCTTTTTCAATCAGAGCTGCTATAGCGCCGGCGCCGGGTATGATACCCTTCTCGGATGGGCCGCTTGCATCGGGGTTGGTGGCGATAAAACGGGTATTGGCGGCTACCAGACGAATAGCCTTGGTAAAAGCATCCTGGTTCATCATCTCAGTCTCGCCCAGAATGACATAATCGGGGTTGTGCTCAGTGATGATGTACCCTTGATCGTGTAAGGCTGTAGTAAGTCCACTTTCTCCGATCACGAAGGCCTTGCCCTGCGGGTGCTGGCTGTGGACAAAACGTGCGGTTGCCATGGCGGAGGTAAAGATGGAATCTTCAGAAATTTTCAACCCAACCATGCTGAAACGATAAGCTAAGTCACGTGGGGTATAGCGGGAGTTGTTGGTTAATATCAGAAATTTGGACTTGGCGGTTCGTAAACGATCAATAAACTCGTTAGCACCGGGTATGATCGTGTTTCCCCGTACGAGAACGCCATCCATATCAATTAAATAGTTCTTTGTTTCTTTCATATACCACCAGATCATTAATACAAGCTTACAAGATATTCTATTATAGCTGAATGGAATTTTATTTTCATTTTTGCAGCCTGCATGGCAGAGGAATCGCAAAGCCGAAAACAAGAGTTAACATTCTATACATTAGTCGACATACAATTCTATCCAGCCCCGGGATAAAACGATTGGATTATTTTGAAAAGGAGCATCATTCGTACTCGATTTAATCGCTAAATTATTTAACAAAACTGGCTAAGTAATATATTAGTTAAACTGATCAACTTATGGTTATGATCGTCATCGCGATTTGTGAGATTATTTTTGGCGCAGTTGATGGGTAATGATCAAATTTCTTAGTAAGGCCAGCGAAGAATGATTTGAACGTTACCTGACGATACCACACGGCATACCCTTCACGTTGCCTTTGAACAAATATTTTCACTGATTAAACCACAAGAATTTTAAAAATATCTTATGGATCGGGTATAAGAAATTTCCATCCTGACGAAAGGCCGATTAATTGCTTTGGATGGAGTGACAATCTGCCGTTCACATGGCTGAAGAAACGGGATAGCGGCTTTCGATTTAGCAAATGCCTCGGTTATAACACAATAGAGACAGTTTTTTGGGGTGACTTCCAATTTATTCTTTGATTAAGAGAATATGGAAGAAGTATATCTGGTTTGAAGTTACAAAAAACCTTTCAAAAGTGAAATTAATATTCACAAATGTCGATTTATTTGATAAAAGTACTATAATAGTGAACGATCAAAATCAAATGTGTTCCAAAGACTAATATTTGAGAAATTCGGAGAACAGTGGATCTCCACTTTTTTCATCATTAAGTATTATCCTGGCATCAGGGGCTTTGATCATACTGGTTACAGTATTTTTATTTCAAGGGTCCGTAATTTTTAGCCCAGGATCACTATCCGCGCAAAATACACGCGGCCTGGTACTGGCGAGTGCCAGTTCTCATGCTGAGATTGAACAACAATGTAAATATTGCCACCAACCACTTGTCTCCAGCCAGAGCGAAAGTTGTTTGAAATGCCATGATGATATCGCCAGTCAGATTGACCTGCAAAGTGGATTGCATGGTATTCTGAGTGGGGTTAACTCTTGCCGATCTTGCCATATGGATCATAAAGGGCGAGATTTTGATATGCTGCAGGATGCAATTCAGAAGTTTGACCATAACCTGACTGCGTTTCCATTGACTGGAGAGCATTTACCACTGGATTGTCAGGATTGTCATACAGCAAATGAGTTTCAAATCAGTTCTGCCTGTTCTGATTGTCATGCTGAACCAGAACAGCATGCCGAGATGTTTTCATCGGATTGCACAGATTGTCATTCTACACAAGCCTGGGTTCCAGCAGTGTGGAAAGGAAATCCATTCGACCATGAAGCGGTGGGCTTCAGTCTGATATTACATGATTTTGATTACCAGGGTATATCGATAACATGTTTGCGCTGTCATCAAAAGGAAACTGCGGAAGTGGATGTGGCTACCTGCAAGAATTGTCATGAACAGCATGATTTTGAATATATGCAAAGTCATAGCGGAGAATTTGGAATGGACTGTACTGCCTGCCATGATGGGCTAGATCGGATGCATAATTTTAACCACCAAAATGTCTATGTCCTGGATGGAGCTCATAGTGAATTGGATTGTGTTACCTGCCATGAAAATCAAGTCTTTATTGGTTTGCCGAACGAATGCTCAGATTGTCATTCTGAACCAGAAATTCACGCTGGAAGTTTTGGATTGAATTGTGTTGCCTGTCATTCAACAGATGCCTGGCAACCAGCCGTTTTGAAAGAGCACACATTTCCTCTCGATCATGGCGATGAGGGCGAAATCGCTTGCGAAACCTGCCATACAGTTACTTACACACAGTATACCTGTGAGAATTGTCATGATTCACGTGATCCTGATTTTATCGAAGAACATGATGAAGAAAAGCTAAGCCAGGACCGCTTGATGGATTGTGTTGAGTGTCACGCGGACGGAGAAACCCATGATTAAAAAAACAGAAAGGGAAGCAACTATGAGAAAGACTCTGTTAATACTCACCCTGATTGTTTTGTTTATTATGTCCGGAATCAGTGCCGCTGTATTCGCATTTGTGGAAATTGCACCGATTCATCCGGAGGGAAAATTGTTTCAAATGCAGGATCATCTGGAACATGCGATGCTTGTGTTTTATATCAACCCTACCAGTAAATCCTGGTATGAGCTAAAGATTTTGGATAAACGGGTAAAAGGTTTGGATAATATTGCAGGTAAACAAGAAGAAGCACAACACATTAATAATGTTTGGGTTGAATTAGACCATGTTTTGAAGCGATTTCAGGATGGAAATTCTGATGATATCGAGAATCTGCGATTGCATTTTGTGAAAACCTTATCCACAATCCAAAAAAGCATGAACCAATTCATTTATCTGAAAGAAAATTTCCCCATAGAATTCTCGTTAGCCCTAGAAGAGTTAAACCAGCTGAAAATATTAGCAGAGAATGATTCAAATCCTTTATCGGGACTATATGTGTTAAACCAGGCACTGATGAAAAACGATACAAAAGTAAGCTCACTACTTAACTCTGCACCTGAGAGACAGGATACCATTGACCCGCGCAAGATTCCTTTTCTACCGGGGAGTACTGGCGCAAATCATCAATTTTTCCCTTTAATGGGGAAACATGCAGAATTAACTTGTGAGGGGTGCCATAGCGGTCTCACGTATGAAGGCTTACCGGATCAATGTGTGGAATGCCACTTGGCGGTACTTCCGGATAATCACTACCAGGGTGTATGCTCTTTATGTCACACAGCAACCGGGTGGGTTCCTACATTCTTCAACCATTCAGTAGCTTTAGCAACGGACTGCCAGAGTTGTCATTTGGTCAATAAACCCGCAAATCATTTTTCTGGTCAATGCTCCAGTTGTCACAGTACCACGGCCTGGATCCCTGCCAGCTTTGACCATGCAATTGCTGGAGCGACGAATTGTCAAAGTTGCCATAATAAAAATAAGCCAACCAATCACTTTTCCGGGCAATGTTCCGCCTGTCACAGCATCAACGCCTGGATTCCTGCCAGCTTTAATCATGCCATCGCCGGTGCTACGGATTGCCAAAGCTGTCACTCCGGGAACAAACCAGCTAACCATTTCTCCGGGCAATGTTCTGCCTGTCACAGTACTAATGTCTGGCGTCCTGCCAGTTTTAATCATGCTGCCATGGGTGCCACTGATTGCCAGGGTTGTCATTCAGGTAACAAACCAGCCAATCACTTCTCCGGGCAATGTTCTGCCTGTCACAGTACCAATGCCTGGCGTCCTGCCAGTTTTAATCATGCTGCCATCGGTGCCACTGATTGCCAGGGTTGTCATTCAGGTAACAAACCAGCCAACCATTTTGCCGGACAGTGTTCCGATTGTCATAGTACGGATTCGTGGGGAGGTGCAAATTTTAGTCATTCTTTCCCGTTGAATCATGGGGATGCTAATGGGGAATGCGCTCAATGCCATCCTTCCGGTGGCAGCAGTTGGACTTGTTTTAATTGTCACAGCCAATCAAAAATGACTGAAAAACATGTGGATAAAGGAATCCCGGACTATGTGACACGATGCATGGAATGTCATGGAAATGGAAAAAAAAATGATGATTAGAAAAGATAACCCTTATTCCAACAAACTGGGAACGATGTTAAGAGAAACAAGTCTGAAACTTGATACTTTAGCATCTGGGTATATTTTGCCGGATGAAAAACGTTGCGTACAGTGTGGGATTTGTTCGTTTAATTGTCCGATCAATGTAGATGTTCGCTCACATGCAATGAGAGGGATGGCAATTCACGAAAGCAAATGTTTGACTTGTGGAGAATGCGTGAGGCGCTGCCCGCGCGGTGTCTTGCGCTTTGTTATCCATGACTGAAGACATTTGAAGGATTGTTACAAATGACAAATTATGTAATTATCGGAAGCGGAGCAGCTGGCATTGCCGCTGCAGGATCCATCCGCAGAGAAGATTCAAGAAATAAGATTCAAGTAATCACCGACGATCCATTTGGGTATTATTCCCGTCCAGGGTTGGCGTACTTATTAACGGGTGAAGTACCGCAAGAACAACTTTTTCCATTTAATCAGGAATATTATAGGGAACTAAATATACAATTAGTTAAAGGATGCGTTCGATTCATCCTTCCCGACCAACACCAATTAGTGACCAGCAATGGTTCGTATATACAATATGACCGTTTATTATTGTCAACTGGTGCTTCTGCCAACATGTCCAGGGTTCCAGGTGTGGAACTGGAAGGTGTGGTTAAACTAGATAATTTGGAGGATGCAGTTCATATACTCAAAAATGCCAGGAAAGCACGCACAGCTGTTGTCATTGGAGGGGGCATTACGGCCCTGGAATTAGCGGAAGGCCTGGCAGCGATTGGGATTCAGGTCCATTATTTTCTGAGAGGTGAACGTTACTGGAGTAGCGTTCTGGATGAAATTGAATCGAAGATCGTAGAAAACCGTTTGATTCAGGATGGCATAAAGATCCATTACCACACGGAATTGGATGAGATTCTTGGCAAAAAAGGAAAAGTAACAGGCGTAAGAGCCAGTCAGCAACAAAAACAAGTGCAAGTCGATTGTCAGATGGTGGCATTTGCGATTGGAATAAAGCCTAGGATGGACCTGGCTATTAAGGCTGGAATAAACACCCAACGTGGTGTGATTGTAGATGAGGGCCTGCATACCAGCCAGGCGGATATTTTTGCTGCCGGAGATGTCGCTCAAGTATATGATCGCATGAGTGGTGAACATGTGTTGGACAGCCTTTGGCGACCGGCGATTGAGCAAGGCTGGATTGCCGGGTTGAATATGACTGGCGGCAATTATGCCTACGAAAAGAAATATCCTTTTAATGTAACCCGTTTGGGAGGATTGATTACAACCATCATTGGCCGGGTTGGCAAAGAAGTTCTAGAAGAAAATAAACCTGATGGAGATGCAGACGTAGCCGGGATCATGCGCGGTGATAGTGAGGTGTGGCGAAAACAGTCGTTGGGAATCGTTGCTCAAACTTTTCAAGAATCTAACCGGCTTCGTTTGTACATCACACCTACGTATATCACCGGTGCAATCATCATGGGTGATCAGACGCTTTCACGACCATTGCAGATTCTAATACGTGAACAGGTGGATATTAGCCCTATACGGAAATTACTATTATCTCCCCAATATTCACTGATGGAAACCCTGTTAAAATTCTGGGAGGATTACACAAAAAAGAATGCTTAAAATAAAGGAACTTGTATATTCATTAATTGCAATGATCTTTATCACTCTGTTTTACCTGTTGGTACAAATTAGTAATAAAGAAATCCCTTCAGCCAGTAGTTTCTGGGGACATAGCCTTGGAGTTTTGGGATTTCTTTTGATGGTGATGACGGAAACATTGTATTCCTTTAGAAAGCGGAGTAAACGTGGTGCACGCTGGGGTAAAATGTCCAGCTGGCTTGAATTTCATATTTTCACAGGAATTGTAGGTCCTTTCATGGTTCTGCTGCATCCTGGGTGGGAATTTAAAGGTCTGGCTGGTGTCCTGAGTTTAATGACACTTTTGATTGTTTTTAGTGGTTTTTTTGGCCGTTACATTTATACTTCCATTCCACGTACAACCAGTGGCTCAGAGATTGATCTTAAGGAATTGGAAATGACCGCCCGTCGAATGGAAACGGAAATAGCCCGCTTGAAACACCAGGATAAAACGCAACCCATTCAGAAAATCAATTCAAATGGAGGAACTGTTTTCAATGTTCTTTCCCGATTTTGGATTGATATTGGAGCAGTCTTTACAGATCTTGCCATTCGAACAGGACCCTCTCATCCGGCAAAACAAACGGAATTGGAATTATTACGTGTACGACGGAAATATGAACAGGTACAGCGGCAAATTAATGACCTGGCTGCGGCTCGGAAATTGTTATCATTGTGGCATGCAATTCATATTCCATTGGGATTAACTTTGTTTTTAGTAGCCCTGGTTCATATTGGTGCGACTATTTACTACGCAATACTTATTTATTAACAATCCCATAACCGGGACTTTTCAGGAATAGACAATTTAAGATACAAGAGAATCGTAAAGCTGAAAACAAGCAAACAAAACTACCTCACAATCAGGTTTTTTATATCCAGCTTCCATGTTAGCGCGGCACAAATGATGAAGTTTATTCGTCAGTAGTGGGAAATTGAGAACCAAATCCATTGGAGTATGGATGTCTTTTTCAGAGAGGATGAAAGCAGTGTAAGGGTAGGACATGCACCAGACCATCTTGCATTGCTTAGGAAGCTGGCTTTCAATTTATTGAGACAAACTAAACCGAAAAAATGTGGTGCCAAGGTAAATAGAGTGCTTTGCGCTATGGGCCCCCAATTTCTTGTTAGAAGTGCGTCATTCTTGACTTTGCAATTGCTCTTTTTCACCTACAAATTATTTGACATTGTTTTTCTCCTGTGATACCATTTGCTTTGTAAATGGCAAAGCCCCATTTGCGGAACTCTTATCCAGAGAGGCGGAGGGACCGGCCCTGTGAAGCCTCGGCAACCAAAAAGACCTAATGTTTTTTACGGTGCCAATTCCGGCAGTAAATTCTGGAAGATGAGAGGCAATGATAATTCGGATTTTCTGGATTGCCCCTCGTAAACCGTAGGGGCAATTTTTTTAAATGGAGGTTTGGCGAATGAATACTACATTTATGAATTCCCCCAAGTACCTTTTCACCTCAGAATCGGTTACCGAAGGGCACCCTGATAAACTTTGTGATCAGGTCAGCGACGCAGTTTTGGATGCCTGTTTAGAGCAGGATGTGCACTCAAGAGTAGCTTGTGAGACTGCTACCAAAACCGGATTTGTGATGATCCTGGGTGAGATTACAACCTCGGGATATGTAGACATGGATAGCCTGGTGCGTAAGGTAGTCAAGGGAATTGGCTACGATAGCAGTGAAAAAGGGTTTGATGGAAACACCTGTGCTGTTCAGGTCGCTATTGCGCAGCAATCCAATGATATTGCCCTGGGTGTAAACAAGTCTTTAGAAGCAAAAGGTCAATCCGTGACCGATGAAGAGGTTGAGCAAATTGGCGCCGGTGACCAGGGTATGATGTTCGGTTTTGCCTGCAATGAAACCGATGTTTTGATGCCCATGCCGATTTACCTGGCGCACAATCTTTGCCGCCGGTTGGCCGAAGTACGCAAGAACGGTACCTTGCCCTGGCTGCGCCCAGATGGCAAGAGCCAGGTGACTGTGGAATACCATTACGGGAAACCAGTCCGGGTGGATACTGTTGTGATCAGTACCCAACATGCCCCTGAAATCTCTCAGGAAGATATTCGGGTGGCTGTGATTGAGCATGTTATTTTACCGGTCTTACCGGCAGAATTAGTGGATAGTAAGATGAAAATATATGTCAACCCAACTGGTCGCTTTGTAATTGGCGGCCCAATGGGTGATGCGGGTGTGACTGGTCGAAAAATCATAGTGGATACCTATGGCGGTATGGGCCGGCATGGCGGTGGTGCTTTCTCCGGAAAAGACCCGACCAAGGTTGACCGTTCAGCAGCCTATGCAGCCCGCTGGGTGGCTAAAAATATCGTCGCTGCCGGGCTGGCAGACCGCTGTGAAATTCAATTGGCTTACGCTATCGGCGTTGCTCATCCTCTTAGTATCAACGTTGAAACATTCGGTACAGGGACCATCCCCGATGAAGAAATTGCCCGTTTGGTGGAGAAAACATTTGATCTTCGCCCGGGTGCCATTATCCGTGACCTAGACTTGCGCCGTCCGATTTACCAGAAGCTCGCTGCCTATGGGCATTTCGGCCGGGACGATCTTGATTTGACCTGGGAGCGCACCGACCGCGCCGAGCAGTTGCGGAAAGCGGCAGGTTTGTAGGTAAGGAATTGAAATAATAATTGAGGGTAATGCGTAATGGAAAATAAGTAAGATTTAACGCATTACTGGCTGGATTTTATGAAACAGCTCAAATGGTGATCATTAACCATTTGAGCTGTTTCACTTAATACCCATCATCTTCCGGTGGAGCGGTGGGGCCATAGTCCAGAATTTCACGCACATTCGAATGCGGTAACGGCGGACTGATGATACCGCGATCCTCGAGCATGTCGATCATACGAGCTGCGCGGGTATAGCCTACACTCATGCGGCGCTGTAACATGGTTATGGAAGCTCTTCCTTCACGACGAACGATATCAACGGCTTCATTCAGCATGGGATCTTCATTTTTATCAGGTAAGGGCTCGAACAAAGGCACTTGATTTAAGGATTCATTGCTGGGAAGAGGTTCAGCGAGTGTGGCGGTAGCATTCGTTGATGGCAGGTTGATGTTCATGGCCTGCAAACGCCAATAATCTACGGTTCGAGCAATTTCCTGGTCAGTGATGAAAACGCCTTGTAAGCGGACGGGAGCAGCTGCATCGGGCGCTTGAAAGAGCATATCACCGCGTCCAAGCAGCCGTTCAGCACCCGGTTGGTCAAGGATGACGCGACTGTCGGTGTTTGAAGCGACAGCAAAGGCAATGCGAGCCGGGAAATTGGCTTTGATCAAGCCGGTAACCACATCAATGGAAGGCCGCTGAGTAGCCAGGATCAGATGGATTCCGGTCGCACGCGCAAGCTGTGCCAGGCGTGTCAAACTGCGCTCGGTCTCATCGGGAGCCAGCATCATTAAATCGGCCAGCTCATCCACCACCACCACGATGTAGGGTAATTTATCCGCTTGATTGTTGTTATGGTCTTGAATATTACGATAACCGAGCTGCGAAAAACGGTGGTATCGGGCATCCATCTCGCGTTGAATCCACTGCAGTGCGCTGACCACTTTGTCAGTGTCGGTGATGACAGGTGCCAGCAGATGTGGAATGCCGTTATATCCGGTTAGCTCCACCCGCTTCGGGTCGACCAAAATCAAACGCAGCTCAGCCGGAGTATTATTCAATAGTAAACAGGATAAAATAGAATTTACACAGACAGATTTGCCGGAACCGGTTGTACCTGCGATTAATAAATGTGGCAGTCCGCTTAAGTCAGTGGCAATCGGTTCACCAGAGACGTTCATGCCCAGCGCTATTTTCAGGGCTGTTTTCTTATGCTTGAAATTTTTACTCTCCAAAACTTCCAACAAGGTTACCCGGGTCGCTTCAAAATTTGGCACTTCAATGCCTACATAACTATGGCCGGGCACCGGAGCTTGAATGCGAATACGCGGTGCAGCCAAAGCCAGGGCTAGATCATCCGCCAAATTGGCGATTTTACTGACCCGCACACGTGTCTTCCCGGAGCGCGTTTCAACAAAGAGCGGCTCGACTCCAAATTGGGTGATGGTTGGGCCGCGTTTAATTTCAACAATTTTGGCGGGTGCGCCGAAAGATGCGAGCGTCTCTTCAATTAACCCGCCACGGTCTCGATCGATATTGCTTTCAATATTGACCAGCGCCGCAGGATCGAGGATGGTTTTTATTTCCGGCAGCTTCCATTTTCCTGCGCTTTCCCCTTGAGTGACCGAGGGTGCCGCCACAGAGCCCTCATTGGCAGGAACAGAAATTGAAGTTTTTTTGCCGGTTGGTTGCAATGGATTTGATTCAAACGTTGGATTGGTTTCGGGTTGTATTTTCGAGCCTGTTTTCGCAGTGGCTTTCACCCCAGAATTATCGGAAGGATGCATGGGGGTGAAGCCGTTTTGTACTACCGTTGGAATTTCGCTTTCTTCTTGGGCTGACCGCCTGGGATGGTAGGAAATATCACGAGTCTTTTGCTGCGATCTCCGTTGCTCGCGCCAACGTTGGATCAGCGGCTGCAGCTTTCGGAATAAATCCGGTATGGAAATATCCAAGGTAAGACCTAGCGCAATTAGTGACCAGCCGATCAGAATGATGACAGCCCCAGCGTTTCCAAGACTGCTGACCAGAATGCGTTCGAAAAATGCCCCGATATACCCACCGCCTTTTCCCGAGGCGGCCAGTTCCCAGCCACCATGGCCGGCCAGGTGTAACCAGGTCAGTAAATTCAAATATAAGAGGACAATGCCGGAAAGACGCTCTGCGGATAGAATTGGCAATTCTTCCAGGTTTCGTAAAATAAGCCATAACCCGACGATCAGGAGTGCTAAAGGAAGAACAAATGTGCCCCACCCGGCCACCTGGGTGATCGCGTTGACCCACCATCCGGTGACCTGGCTGCGTTGTGAAGATAACAGACCGAGAATGGTGAGAAAACCGATTAATGCGATAATGATGCCCAGGATATCGAGCCGGCGTTCCATTGAAATACGCCGCCATGGTTGAACAAGCAGTGGGGTACTTTTTCTGGCAGCGGATGATTTTCGTGAGCGCTGCGCGCGCGTGGTGCTTTTTGAGCGTGTTTGTGTACCGCTACGTGCTTTAGTTTTACCCGATTTGCTGGGTTTGGTAGAACTCTGGCGAACAGGTTTTTTTGCCAAGAAATCACTCCGATTAAAAGAAAGATTACAATCAATGAATGGTCATGCTGATAGCTAAAACCACTGAAATGATACGAATGGTTGTTCTAATTATAGCAAATTCGTAAGAAAATGTACGCGTTTATTCACGTACAGACGCCCGCAGCCCCTATTTGGATAGAAAATCGTCGAAACGATTATTCCGTAAAGATTCAACGATTTGTTGGGTGGCTTGAAAGGCGAGTGGCGGCAAATTTGTCAGGGCAAAAAAAGCTGCTTCGGATGCATCGTCTCCAGCAATTAATGTACCGCCGGTGACGTGAGCCAGATAGACAACTACCATATCCGCCCCGCGTGGGTGTTCACGGCCGCTGATGATATCCAGAAGTTTGTCGATTTCCACTTCGAGGCCGGTTTCTTCGAGGCATTCGCGCCGGGCGGTATCCTGCGGGTTCTCATACGCATTCATAAATCCAGCCGGTAATGTCCAATCCCCTTTGTGTGGGTTAAAGATGCGTCGGGTGAGCAAAATTCGGCCGGCATCCAAAACTAGCACGCCTGCTGCAACTTTGGGGTCCTCATAGTGCACCCAGCGACAATTTGGGCAGGCGGCATGTTCTTCATTGTAAATTTGTTTGAGAACCACCGTCTCGCCGCAATAAGGGCAGAATCTTATGGTTTGATGGTCATGCGTCAACGCTGTATTTTTCTCCACATTGATAAGGCAATCGTGCCTGTTACCAGAGCAATTATGGCCAGGCCCAGCTGAATCCAGCGCAAGTTGGGAGTTGAAACCTTCCCGCGTTCGGTTTGCGTGGCCAGGTTGTTAGCAATTTCATCCATGACGACCTGGTTATAGGCTTGTGTATCTTCAGCGCTGCGTAAGCCCAGAATTAATCCCGACCCATCGCTTTCGCTTGCAGTTAATTTAGGAATTTCATCCTGTGGCTGCGAGGGTGACTCAGGAGGCAATGATAATGGGTTTGGTATTATTTCAGCACCACCCATCCCTACCACATCGCTGCTTCCTTTGGCAACAGCACCGCCACCTCCAAGTCCTGTGGCCATCAAGTCACTTCCACCACCGCCCTGTCCAGGAACTCCCCATTGAATGATCATAGGTTGTTCTTCGGGAGCGTTAGCCTCCAGACTTTCTGCTTGCGGTGCGCTCTGCATTGACAGCATCTCACCGGTTGGGCTCTGGGCAGTATCCATAAGTGGTACTGCAACAGGACTGATGACCAGCTCCATCAGGATGGCAAATATCATCATGATGGTTGCCAGAACCGAGGAAAGTGAAAGCACCGGTAACCAGCGGAAGGTGCGCGTTGATTTGAGCTTTTCAGCTTGTGCCTGAGAAAGCGTAAAGTTGCGCGGAGATTTAACCTGACGTGCATGCTTTAATAGCAATTTTGTTTGTTCAAGTGAGCTAAAGGCTTCCTGCAACACGTTATCTTTTAGGAGACGTGCTTCCAGCTTTTCCTTTTGAGGTGAAGCTAGCTGCCCATCCAGGTATGCAGATAATAGTTGCCAGTCTTTGTTTATATGGTTCATTTTCATTGGTTGCCCTCACTATCATGACGATAATTATGAGGCAAAAGTTCCCGGAAATATTGCAAACAATCTCGCAATTTTGCACGTGCTCGAGCCAGACGACTTTTGATCGTACCCAAAGGAACGCCAGTATTATCTGCGACCTCCTGATAATCCATTCCATGAATGTCTACCATGATGACCATCAATCGAAAATCGTGTTTCATGGTCTGCAGACATTCTTGAATGGCATCTTCGAGCTCGCTCGATTCCAACATACTTTCGGGTGAAGGCGAATCGTCTCTCAACCATTGCGGAGATTCAATTTCTTCATCTTCTCCATCCAGGACCGGTTCCAACGGGGTGGTAGGCCTTCGCTTTTGACGGCGGAGCTCATCATAGCAAGTATTCGTGACGATCCGAAGTACCCACGATTTAAAAGATCCACCGCGATAAGATGAGAGGTGTTTGAAAGCCGCAATAAATGCAGATTGTGTGGCATCCGCTGCTGCATCGGGGTCGCCCAGCATACGGAAGGCGATGTTAAATGCCAGATCCTGAAATTCTAGTACAAGGCGATTGAAGGCGTCCAAATCACCTTGTTGTGCAGAAAGGGCCAGCGCAATTTCATCCATCATTTTTTTGAATTGATTTGATCTTTCCAGGGAGAATTATTGATATCCTGTCATACAAAAAAGTTTGAGGTAAGATATCATTCTGTGGTTCCCTTTTCTCCAAATTACGTATTTTCTATAAGGTATTATAAACTACTGCCTTGGACTTCACAAATCTTATACAATATATGCTAAGGTTGTTATGATTGTCGGAAGGCCTATTAATTGGCTGAATGTGGGTAGGAAATCCGGTTTGGTTAAAATTCATTTAAATCAAAAATCAAACCTTGCGGCCAAAATCAATCTGACCGGTAGGGATCTTTGGATCAAAAAAATTATTTATTGAGCACAGTTGCATGAAGACGCCTTATTTCTTTCGTCAAATTTCTTACCAGTTATACAGTTGGTTTAATGTTCCAAAGAATGCGCCGGAAATGAACCGCACCAATTTTCGCAACGTTCAAATCGACGCAATTGGGGTCGGGCTTGCCAGCACGGCGGCCCCGTTCTTACCGGTGTTATTAACTCGCCTGGGGGCATCCACTTTACAGGTCAGTATGCTTACGTTTATGCCAGCCATGACTGGCTTAATTTTAGCCATTCCGCTGGGGCAGTTTCTACAAACTCGTAAGAATATTGTGCCTTGGTTTAGCGCTGCCCGTCTTTTGGTTCTATCCAGCTATGGATTTACCGGCCTAATTGTCTTCTTCCTTCCACAAGCAGCTGCCATTCTCGGCATTCTCGGTTTATGGGCTGTTGCAACCGTGCCACAAACAGTATTAAATATCACATTCTCAGTCGTGATGAACAAAGTGTCAGGCTCAAGTGGCCGCTATGAATTAATGACTCATCGCTGGTCGCTGCTTGGATTAACCAATGCACTTTCAGCTTTGGTGGCCGGCAGTGTTTTGGAGAAAATGCCATTTCCGCTCAATTACCAGGTTGTTTTTATCGTATTGTCAATTGGCGGTTTGATCAGCTATTATTTTTCCAGCAGAATCCATATTTCGGATAATCCCCTTCAATTTGAAAAAGTCAAACGTTCAGTCAAAGAAAGTGTTCAAGGTTATTTCCAACTCATTATGAGTGAAAAACCCTTTGTCACCTTTGTGTGGAAGCGTTTCATTTTTTTGTCTGGGGCAGCATTGGCTAACCCTTTGTTACCGATTTATTATGTTCGCAGTTTGAATGCCAGTGACTTTTGGATTGCCCTGATAAATATCGCTTCATCTTCCACGGTTATTCTCGGTTACTTTTTTTGGATGAATCAAACCCGTCGTCGAGGCTCGCACCTGGTATTGCTGGCAACCACCCTGGGAGCTTCTTTATATCCCATTCTGGTTGGCATCAGTCATCGCGTCTGGCCGGTGGTTATCTTTGCCGGCATCAACGGTATATTCCAGGCCGGTTTAAACCTGGTTTTCTTTGATGAATTAATGAATCGTGTTCCAATTGATTACAGTGCAACTTTCGTGGCTGCAGCGCAAATGCTGCAATACCTCTCGCTGATAGCAGCCCCATTACTTGCACCCTGGCTTTCTAACATGCTGGGGATTAATGCAAGCCTGATTATTGCCGGTAGTATTAGCATTTTGGGTTTTATTTTCTTCTTTATGGAAAAGCAGGTACCACGCCGGTTGCCAGGTAGTCCGGGTGTATCGTGATTGAGGACTCCCGGTTCGAATGTACATCTTGATCGGTATTTACCAAACCAATTCTGAAAGCATCGCCTTGGTGGAAGAAATAATCACAACCAAAAAGATCGTTAAAACTGCTTAAACACCTTCCGCCATAGCAAGCGCCAAAGAATGATTGCCAGCGCACTGGTAGCGATCATAACCAGGCTAAAACTCACTTCAATACTGCTCCCAAGCAGAATTGCGCGGATGAGAAGTGCCAATGGGGTGCTTAAGCTTATTGCCAAGATGACTCTCCACCATACAGTGCTCATCCCAGTGCTGGATTGTGCGAGCAAGCCAAACCAAGGCGCACTCAATAGCCAGGTGAGGCATAAAGGTAATGCAGTTGCCAGATAGCGCACTAATAGAAATTGTTGGTTGTGATTGAAAAATCCAATCAGTGTCACCAGTAATAATGCCAGCCAATCCCCCAGCAGTAATTTTTTGTTAATGTGTTTATATTGAGATGGCATGACCTGATTATAATGTGTTCTGAAAATTAGATAATCAACAAGTGAGGCTTTTAAAATGAAAAACCTACCAATTTTTTCCAGGGCTGCATGACTTGCTTTTTACAATACCCTGTGTGATTTTAAAATAGGGGTTTGGTTGCTTTAGGGTCGAAATTGGGCTACACTGATATTTAATGAAAATCGAGCCCCTCTTCTATTTAGGTATAGACCCGAGCCAGCGTTATAAGCCCTATGTATACGCTGCCCTGGATGCTTCGCGCAGGATTGTTGCGCTTGGTTCCGGTCCGTTACGTGAAATTCTATCGTATGCATCAGGACTTGCTTCTGTCATTGTTTCCATCAATGGCCCTCAGTGCACTAACCAGGGTCTTTTTGCGGAAGCGAATAGGGAGCAAAAATTGTTCCCACTCGAAACGGTCAAAGATGAAGATATGCGTCTGGTGGAAGCTGAAATCGCCAAAGAAGGTGTGCGGATAACCCCAACGCCAGCACGTATGGAAGATTGTAAGATGTGGGTCAGACGCGGCTTTAAATTGTATGCCAAACTGCAGAAACTGGGTTATGCCCAATATCCACTTGCAAGGGAGCGCATTTATTGTGAGAGCATGGCAGAAGCAATTTTCAGCCGCCTGATTGGCGCAGCGCTATTATTTGAAGAAGCGACTCTTGAAGGCCGGCTACAGCGTCAGCTTATTTTATTTGAGCAAAAAATTGCAGTCAAGGATGCCATGAGTTTCTTTGATGAAGCGACTCGTTTTCGCTTGATAAATGGCATTTTACCTTTGGAGAATATTTATCAAAGTGGGGAATTAAACGCATTGGCTTGTGCTTATCTGGCCTGGATGCTTGCTCACAAAACCGATCAAACTGAAAGGTTGGGTGACGAGCGAGAAGGCAATCTCTTCGTTCCTTTAAAGGCTGAGCGCATTCGATTGCAGGAATAAAAATCGAACCGGCAGCTAATATTCTACAGTTAATTGGTTCACAGGTAAATTTCCGATAGAATTTACTTGATAATGTTTATGAGGATGTGTTCAATGAACGTCGCAATGTGGATCAAAGCACTACAGGTTATCCCGCGCATCGATAAGACTGAATGGGACCGGTTGGATATCATCTCACGCTGGTTGATTTCGACCCGTGCGGCAGTTTTATTAATGACATTTATTTCGGCTGCCATCGCCGGTCTTTTCGCCTGGCGTGCAGATGCTTTCAATCTCGGTCGCTGGCTATTATTGGTGATTGGTTTGGTCTTTGCACATGCTACCAATAACTTAATCAACGATCTGACTGATTATAAAAGAGGAGTTGATAAGGATAATTATTTTCGAACCCAATACGGACCGCAGCCACTGCAACAAGGCCTGATGACTGTTCGCAGCCTGATGGTTTACATTATTGTAACGGGGTTGATTGCTGTTGCAGCCGGTATCCCACTTGTAATTCAGGGTGGCACGCTGACCTTGTGGTTAATGGTGGCAGGTGTTGTTTTTGTTTTATTTTATACCTGGCCTTTAAAGTATATCGGGCTGGGAGAATTGGCAGTCTTACTGATCTGGGGGCCGCTGATGATCGGTGGCGGCTATTTTGTGGTTAGCGGTGCCTGGGACTGGAATGTCGTTTGGGCCAGTCTGCCGTATGCACTCGGGCCTACGACTGTATTGTTTGGAAAGCATATCGATAAGATCAACGCTGACCGTGCCAAGGGTATTCGTACCATGCCGGTTCTGATTGGTGAAAAGAATGCTCGCATGGCGGTGCTGGTTATGATTGCCTTGCAATATCTGGCTGTTATTGCACTCATCATCAGTGGTTTTTTCAGCCCGTTGATGCTGCTTGTTCTGGGCGGACTGACGGTCATGCCACAGGTTTGGGCCATGTACCGCGTACCAAAACCGAATGAAAAGCCAGCCGATTATGATGCCAGTATTTGGCCTTTGTGGTTTTCGGCTGTTTCATTTTTACATAACAAACGTTACGGCACTTTCTTCTTGCTGGGTTTGATATTTGAGATCATTTTACGCCGTTGGATACTTTAATTAGATAAATGCCGTTATTTTCGACGCTGGTTGGGCGATTGCGATATTTTTCTGTAAAAGGATGGCTACGAGGGCCTTTTAGAAGCCTCTTTATTCCAGCTTACCTGCAATCCATTTTTTCCGATCCATAATTCTATTTTCATCGATTTTTGGTAACTACTCAGTCTTTCTAAGCACGATATCATTGCACAGTAATCTCCTGCTTTATGAGTATTCACTATGAACATTCAACATAAAAGGGATTGCTGCGCCACCAAAGTTCAGGAACAGTGGCTTTCAATGACATGGCTGTGTGGGTACGAATCTCTGTTTCTTTCACGTGAGATTTCTCGTAAGGGCGAAGCATCCGGGAAACATTCTATTCTCTAAAAACACACCCATCTCGGATGCTTCGCCCATAAGCTGATTTAGGCTGGCTGCCTGTTCAGGCATTCTATTAATTCCAAGATGAAATTCAAAGACCTTTCGTAAAACCCAATCTTTCAGAAGACGGTGTCGATGCGAAGCAATTCTCGTTTTATGAGCCTTCAACTTTTAAAGAGTAGCCACGCCACCAAAGAACAAGAACGGTGGCTACTAAGTAACCATTTGCTCAGAGAGGGCTTTATAGCACCATTGTTCCTACGGCTTTTTGACTGGATTTGTCAATTCTAACAAATCCACCCGGTTTGTTCTATCATAAAGGGTGTCCTTTTTCACACCTGAACAAACTCTCAATGACATGGCTGTGTAGTTACGATTTTTTTTTTGGTACTCGACATCTTGTTGATGATTTAAAGGCTTGTTCAACCTCATTAATTTTTAGAGTAGTTGTTCTTTCCTACATCGAAAATAGGGTAGTGGCAAGCCCTACCCCTACGAGAAATTTGCATATTTTCTACGATAGGACATGGTGTGTCACAAATTGTTGTTTCTCTTTCCGACATCGAAAAAAGGGTAGGGGCAAGCCTTACATTACGAGAAATATGTGTCGTTTTCTTCGATGGGACGTGTTGGGGTAAGGTATCACAAGAATATGTTATCAATTCCTCAATTCTGAGTACAACCATCACGAATGTCATCTTGCGTGGCCCACAACCACACGGCCAGTTTCTTTAATAAGCTGGTCTCAGACGTGCTTAACCTTGATGCTAGTAAAAGATGAAAATGGTCATTCCTTAACCTTGCTCGATAGCGACTGAGTTAATTTCCAAGCTGCATGGCTCCAGATTTGCTGCAGTCCCGAAGCTAAGTTTGCCACTGGCTGGGAATGCAGCGAATTGATTATCCACCCATAATACCAACGCCAATTTTCCTCTGGGTGTGATGTCTGTTTTAAAGACCCGCTGCTCATCCACTGAGAAATGAACCTCTGAAGGCTGCCAATCAAGCTGGTAATTGTGCCATTTGGTAACGTCAACTTTTAGTAAATGGGCATCCTGCTTGATGATATGCCGTAGACAGCGACGTACGAAACGGGCAAACGGCCGTATCAGAATAAGTGGGGAGAAGATTAAAGAGGGTGCGAGCAAAAAAGATGGGAACAGCGGTGACCGAAAGGAAGCGGCCAGAAAACCTTGTGCCGGGATATTGTCATCGAATGAAAGATGGTTTTGTGAACCTGCATAAAAAAACCAGGCACAATTAGGCAATACCGGTAAGCGGTGGGATGTTCCGCCAATTCCAAGACCGGCGCTGAACGGGTCGTTCCACAGTCCAAATCCCCAGGTGCCGGCATGGTTGCGCTGAGAGCAGGCTGCCTGCAAGGTCATTTTTAATGGGGGTTCCCACCGGAAATCCCGGCGGGCCAAATTGTGGTAATCGTCCAGCTGAGCCAAGCGATAGGTACCGGACTGGCCTGTGATTGTGGTCAATGAATATTGTTCCGGTTTATTTTGAACCACTTTGCCGCCACCGGCTGTAAATGCCTTGAGATTTAAGCTCATGAATTAATTGTACTCATATTTTGCCACCGGTTGTCTAACGGAAAGCGAATGACGTACCTCAATGTTATCTGTTATTATAAAAACGATAAAACTCACGAGAATAAGCAACGACCGGGGAACTGGTATTAAGAGGTGCTGGAGATACGTGAACCAATAATTTCGCTGTCCAACAGTAACAGAGAAACCAACTTTAGGCTTTCACATGGTTTGCCAGCTAGAGCATCCCTAAAAAAACTTTACCGGCAGTCCTAATGCTGGTCCAAACTACATAGGCAATCCCGACGGAGAGAGTTTTAAGCTACTGTACCAACAAAAACAATCTAAAACCAGTGCAGTCAAAGTAAACTTTGGTCGACCAGTGTTTTGAAAATTCTTCAAAGGATATCATTTCATAATAGCAGTGCCTGGCACTCGCATAACACTGGTATAACGCTTATATATGAATTCTTAGAGTAGGAAGAATCTTTCTTAGCACCAATGCAATTACAATCACACCCATTCTGGGCATTTTAACCACTCAATATTTACTTTATAATTTGCTGCTAATCTGAATTTACCCTTGACATGCCTTACCGGATTGTTATAATCCATTACAAGAAAGACCTACCCGGGGCTTTTTCCTCCCGTTTAGATTTCAGAGAGCCAGTGGTTGCTGTGAACTGGTACTGGCGCAGGAAGAATCCACCCCGGTTGCCTGTAGAATGCAGGCAGGTTGTTCTCGCAGGGGCTGAAGAGCCGTAAGAGGACCGGAGACACCGTTACCGTCTAACAAGGTTATGGTTGATAATTACAGCCATGATAAAAGCAGGTGGCACCACGAGCTTCCCCCTCGTCCTGCAGGCGAGGGGTTGTTGCATTTGCGATTATCGAAAGGAAGGAACAATGTTGGATATCACCATGATTCGCGAGAATCCACAAGTGGTGCGGGCTGCTTTAGAAAAAAGAAATTTGGACCCTGGAGTGGTGGATGACCTCATTCGCCTGGATCTCGAGCGACGGTCCTACCTGGCTGAGGTAGAGACACTGAAAGCAGAACGTAACCGTGTTTCCAAAGAGATTGGCAGCAGCAAGGAAAAAAGTGAACGTGAAGAAAAAATTAATGCCATGCGTCAGGTTGGGGATCGGATTGCTGTCTTGGATGAGAGCGTACGTCAGGCTGATACAAACTTGAGAGATTTAATTTCTGGTGTACCCAATATCCCGGATGATAGCACACCGCTCGGAAAAGATGAGAGCGAAAACGTTGTTATACGAACAATCGGCGAAAAACCTGTCTTTAATTTTGATCCTAAACCTCACTGGCAATTGGGCAGCGAGTTGGGTATTATTAATTTTGACCAGGGAGTCAAAATCTCAGGCTCACGTTTTTATGTACTTAGCGGTGCGGGAGCTCGTTTACAGCGTGCTTTAATAGCCTTTATGCTTGATCTGCATATTCGCCAGCAGTATACGGAAAAGTACACGCCTTTTATGGTCAAAGCTGAAACACTATTTGCATCCGGTCAGCTCCCCAAGTTTGTAGACAATCTCTACCACGACGTTGAAGAGGATTTCTGGATGGTACCGACCGCAGAGGTGCCTCTGACCGGCCTGCATATGAATGATTTTATTGAGGAGAGCGATCTGCCGCTGCGCTACACTGCTTACACACCCTGTTTCCGGCGCGAAAAGATGAGTGCCGGCCGGGATGTGCGCGGCATTAAACGCGGCCATCAATTTGATAAAGTAGAGATGTACATCTTCTGCAAACCCGAAGATTCCCAGCATGAATTAGAAAAAATGCTGTCAGATGCTGAGGAAACAGCCAGGCTGTTGGGACTGCCATACCGTATCGTCCAGTTGTGTACCGGCGATCTGGGATTTAATGCACGGGTTACTTACGATATTGAAGTTTGGGCTGCCGGCTGTAATGAATGGCTGGAAGTATCTTCGGTCTCAAATGTTGGAGATTTCCAGGCGCGCCGTGCGAATATTAAGTACCGCTCCGAGAATGGCAAAACCCAACTTGTTCATACACTCAATGGTTCCGGGTTGGGCTTGCCACGTGCATTAATTGCTGTTCTGGAAAACAATCAGCAGGCTGATGGTTCCATACGTATACCTGAGATTTTACAACCCTGGATGGGTGGTATTACGGAAATACGTTAACTGAGTCATAATGCGAATGCAATATGTATAAAATCTATCTGCCTGCGTTTTGACAGGATACAATTAATTGCTATAAATAAAGTAGCCTGAATGCAATGAGGAAAATAAATGGATTTTCAATCGCTTGGTAATGTAACCTTGCATGTTCTGGTTGGTCTGACCATGTTAATTGGCTGGCTGGGACTATTCATAGTGATTGTGCCTGGCCTGGTCATCATTTGGGCAGCCGGCCTGGTCTTTGGTCTGGTTATAGGTTTTACGACCAGCGGTTGGATCATTTTTGCAATCATGACTGTTTTAATGATAATTGGCAGCCTGATCGACAATGTATTAATCGGTGCCAGTGCCAAACAAAAAGGAGCTTCCTGGTGGGCGATTGCTGCGGCTATCTTAGGAGCTGTCGTGGGGACTTTGCTCTTACCACCGGTAGGTGGTTTACTTTTTGCCATGATTGCACTATTTATCGTTGAATATCTGCGAGTGAAGGATTTTCGCAAGGCACTCGATACAACCGGAAGTATGGCGCTTGGCTGTGGCTGGGCGGTGGTCGCGCGTCTGGCTATCGGGGCGGTGATGATTGGTTTATGGGCACTGTGGGCTTTTGTACTTTGATTGAAAACAAACTTGGTATGAATCAAAGAAATTAAAGTAAAGGGCTGCCGTTCGCGAACGGCAGCCCTTAGATATTGCACTTTGAAAAAGGTCAAATAAAATTAACCAGAATGGCTGATAATATTTTCCAGCATGTAGATGTTACGGTCTGTTAGTTTTCGAACAATAAGCAGATATTTTTCCATTGTAGTCACTTCCTCGAGCTGTTCTTCGACGAACCAGTTCAAGAAGTTTTGTGCCAGGTAATCTTTCTGTTCTTTGGCCAAATCCATCAAGCCATTAATCTGAGCAGTCACTTCGACTTCCCAATTGAGTGAAGTGCGGAAAGCGTCTTCAGGAGATTTAATGCTTGCAGTGGGTGCCGGTACTGCCGGAATTTGTACTTCACCGCCGGTCTCCACCACATACTTGAGCAATTTCATGGCGTGCTCGCGTTCTTCAGCAGATTGTTTATAAAAGAAGTCAGCTGTATTGCTGAAGGCTTCTTGTTCAAAGTAAACTGCAATAGCCAGGTATTGTAAAGATGCTCCCAGTTCGTTTCCGACTTGTTCCATCATTTTTGACGCTAATTCTTTTTTAATAAGCATTTTTCCTCCAAGGTAAATTTTTTTGTCGAATAAATTAAATTATAGCGACCGATTATTGGAATTGCATTAGCAGTGTAATTAGCTGAGCATGCGGAACTTGACGAGTTTGAAATGGAAGAAGCGATTTATCTTTTCCTTTCGCGTGCCTGCAGTGCCATATAAAGCACAATCGATCCCGCTACGGCAGCATTGAGCGAATCAACCTGGCCATGCATCGGCAGACGGACAAGATGATCGCACATCTTGCGGGTCAGGCTGCGCATTCCACTGCCTTCACCTCCGACGACAAACGCGAGGGCACCATCCAGCCTTACATCTTGAATGGGCTGCGATCCTTCTCCCCCCTCAAGTCCTATAATCCAGGCTCCGGCTGCTTTCAGTTCTTCAATCGCCTGGGCCAGGTTGACTTGAGCCACCAGCAAGTGTTCTGTCGCGCCGGAGGAGGCATTCACTACCGCCGGCGTAATGGTAGCGGTCCGCCGGAATGGCAACAGCACCCCGTGTATACCGACCGCCTCCGCACTGCGGAATAAGGTGCCCAGGTTTTGAGGATCTTGAATTTCATCGAGTATCAGAATAAACATGGGCTGCGATAATTCTTGCGCACGATTGTAAACATCAACGGCGTTTACCATTGGATACGTACTGGCTTGTAAGGCAATTCCCTGATGGTGGCTGGCCAGCCCATCCAATTGAGTGCGGGGTACCTCTTCAAATTCAATATTACGCGTTCGTGCAAGTTTAATGATCTCAGGAATGTGACCGCCACGGTCGCCGCCCTTGGCCAATAATAAACGGAATATGTGCCGTCTTCCCGCGCGCAGTGTTTCGTAGACCGGGTTTCGACCGCTAATCCATTCTTTCATGTGACTAGCCCCAGTGCCAGGTAGTGCCGTCTTTACTGTCTTCCAGGATGACTCCGATATCTTTAATCTTGTCACGAATCATATCGCTGTATGCCCACTGTTTATCAGCCCGCATCTGGTTGCGCAGATCGATTAGAAGTTGAATGAATGGATCTGCATTGCTTGTGCTTGAAGTCGCCAAAAGTTCCAGCCCCAGCACATCCGTCAATTCGCGTAATTTTCTTTGAGCCGGTTCCAGTTGCGTTTGCGTAGCACCCAAACTGCGGGTTTGGTTAATCACTCGTACCAGATCGAACATCCCGCCCAAAGCACCGGCGCTGTTGAAGTCATCATCCATGCTGGCGATGAAATGATCGAATGTCGCGCCAGTTTGCTTTTCAAGAGTTTCCAAATCAGCCGGGCTGACTCCGCCGGCAGTTGGTGATGCCGGTTTAAAGGCTGATTGCAACCGCTCTAATGCTTTCTGGGATTGCTGTAAAACTTCTTCCGTAAATGTCAACGGTGAACGGTAGCTGGAATTCAGTACAGTGTAGCGAAGCGTGTCACCGGAGTATTTTGTAAGAAATTCTTCAATCGTGATCAGATTTCCGGTTGATTTGGACATCTTCTCGCCGTGAAGTTGTAGCATACCATTGTGGACCCAGTAGCGAGCGAAAGGTTTACCGGTCAGGCTTTCAGTTTGGGCAATCTCATTTTCATGGTGGGGAAAAATGAGATCATTGCCGCCACCGTGAATGTCAATCTGTTCACCATGGTGATGCAAATTCATGGCTGAGCATTCGATATGCCAGCCGGGTCGGCCTGCACCCCATGGGCTTTCCCATTGTGGTTCACCGGGACGGGCAGCCTTCCACAAGGCAAAATCCATCGGATCCTCCTTGCGATCATCAACAGCGATGCGAGAACCCGCCTGCATATCATCCAATTTACGGCCTGAGAGACGCCCATAATCCTTATCTTTTTCTACTCGAAAATAAACATCACCGTCAATGGGGTAGGCATACCCCTTTTCAATCAGTCCGCTAATCATAGCGATGATCTGGCTGATTTCCTGCGTGGCGCGCGGGTTGAATGTAGCGGGTTTGATATTGAGATCAGCCAGGTTTTGTTCATATTCGTGGATGTAGGTCTCAGCCAACTCAAAAGGGTCCTGGTTGGATTGCTTGGCACGTGCGATGATCTTGTCATCGACATCGGTAAAATTAAGCAAATAGCGTACTTCGTACCCGCGGTATTCGAGGTAACGACGGATGATATCAAATACCATGGCAGACATGGCATGACCGACATGCGCATTTGAGTAAACGGTTGGGCCGCAGACATACAAGCGAACCTTTCCCGGCTCGAGTGTCTCAAAAGTTTCCTTTTTGCGGGTTAATGTATTATAAATTTTGATTGTCATCTTCAACGAACTCCCTGCTTCTCTTTTAATCGTCGTATTCCGGCCTTCCAAAAATCATCTTACCGGCAGCAGTCTGCAATACTTTGGTGACCACCACCTTAATTTCTTTGTCCAAATAATCGCGGCCGTTTTCAACTACGACCATGGTGCCATCTTCCATATAGCCTACACCCTGATTGGATTCTTTGCCTTCTTGAATGACCCGCACGTTCATTATCTCACCTGGTAGTAAAACTGCCTTGACTGCATTGGCCAATTCATTAATATTCAAGACGGTTACTCCCTGCAATTCGGCGATGCGATTGAGATTGTAGTCATTGGTCAAAATTGGGCTACGTAATTGTCGTGCTAAAATGACGAGTTTGTCGTCAACTTCGCGGACGCCTTCCACATCAATATCGCTGATCCGGACTGGTATGTTGGGTTCCTTTTGTAATTGTGCCAAAACTTCCATGCCGCGGCGCCCGCGTTGGCGACGCAGGCTATCAGGTGAATCGGCGATATATTGTAATTCTATCAAAACGAAACGCGGGATCAATAAAGAACCCGGCAAAAACCCGGTGCGGGCAATATCGCTAATGCGCCCATCAATAATGACGCTAGTATCCAGTAAAATTGTACGGCTCTCGGCCCAATTGGGAGAATTTTCCCCAACTGGTGAACCGGGTAACCCAGCGTTGGCTCTTTGCCCAAAAGAACCGAGCATATTAAAAATATCCGTCTGACGCATTAAGAATACCGAAATCCCTAGATAGGAAAAGACGATCACACCAACGAACGGCATTATGGATCCAAACGGTTTCGGTAACAGAGACAGCGGAAAGGCCAACAAGGCAGCGATTAAGAGACCAGTAGTAAGGCCGGCAAATGATGCCAGTAATGATTGCGCAGAAATTCGCGTGAGCAGCGCCCGAATCGAACGCATGGGGCGAGTTGTGAGGAATGGTGTCAGAATTAATCCAAAAAGTGCTCCTACCAATCCAACAGTAAAGGCATATTGCTCGATATTTAGTGGAATTTCCGCATTTGGATTGCTGTTAGCCATTGTGCCAAGATTTGTACCCAAAATGACTCCAAAAATACAGAAGACAACCATGCCGATTAAACGAACAATAAAATCAGTGCTCATAATTATTCTCCTTAAAGAATTATGCCAATGTTAAGGTGCGGGATAATAAAGAAAGATTGCTATGTCTAAGGATGATAGCACGTGCGTGATAAAAAATCAATGAAGAGTAAAAAGGAAAGTAATTGGTAAAGAAAATCGTAAATTAAAAGTTGAAGAGTAATGGGTAATGCGGAAAAAATGAAAAAAGTTGATTTGGGGCTGGTTTTTCGGTTGATTTTCCCACTTTTACTATCTGTACTCGGGCTGGGTGGGTACAATTTTGCTCGTTTTGGCCACCATATTGATGGCGGCTGGCGTGTTGATTGGGAACCTTGTCAGTTTTACAGCAGGTGTCGCATCCTTCGAGATCCGCAATCCGACTTTGTTTAACAGCTTACAAGGTTTTTTCCGTTAAATTGAGCTTTCGTTATTCATAAATTGTGACGGACTCCATATACATTGACAGCCTTAAATCACCATGCTAAAATTACGCTCTCATCAGAGGCCGCCCCCATCGTCTAGCGGCCCAGGACGGAGCCCTCTCAAGGCTCAAACAGGGGTTCGAGTCCCCTTGGGGGCACAGAAACAAGGAATCAAAAGACAAGTGGTTGCCAAAGAGCCCTCTCACAACCACAAGTGGTGCAGGTGCTCAAACAGGGGTTCGAGTCCCATTTGCCGAAGGCACGCACAGCGGAGGGGCACGGAAACAAGGAATCAAAAGACAAGTAGTTGCCAAAGAGCCCTCTCACACCCACAAGGGGTGCAGGTGCTCAAACAGGGGTTCGAGTCCCATTTGCCGAAGGCACGCACAGCGGAGGGGCACAGAAACAAGGAATCAAAAGACAAGTAGTTGCCAAAGAGCCCTCTCACACCCACGAGGGGTGCAGGTGCTTAATCAGGGGTTCGAGTCCCTCTTTGCCGAAGGCACGCACAGCGGAGGGGCACAGAAACATGGAATCAAAAGACAAGTAGTTGCCAAAGAGCCCTCTCACACCCACAAGGGGTGCAGGTGCTCAAACAGGGGTTCGAGTCCCCTTTGCCGAAGGCACGCACAGCGGAGGGGCACAGAAACGAGGAATCAAAAGACAAGTAGTTGCCAAAGAGCCCTCTCACACCCATGAGGGGTGCAGGTGCTCAAACAGGGGTTCGGGTCCCCTTTGCCGAAGGCACGCACAGCGGAGGGGCACAGAAACATGGAATCAAAAGACAAGTGGTTGCCACACTACGCGTAAGCAATATATCCAAAATGTTGCAGTGCTGATTTTAACTAAACAAATATTTTTTCAAAGCTGCCATCTGCGATTTTCGGAAATCCTGAACAACAGGGAGTTTTCGATTAATTACATCAAAACCATGAAATGCTCCCGGGACAACCTCCAATTTGCATTTGACGCCGCCTTCCACTAATTTGCGAGCATAGCTAACATCCTCGTCGTGAAAAATATCCAGCGATCCCACACCAATCCAGGCAGCTGGCAAGCCTGAAAGGTCCATCCTGCGGGCGGGTACAGCATAGGCAGGCACGTCTTCAGCTGCGTGTAGCTTTCCAAGGTACGATTCCCAGCCATAACGATTACTTTTGAGATCCCACGTTAAATTGTTGGAGTCATCAAGATCTGTCTTAAGAGATGTGCGATCATCCAGCATCGGGTAGACTAACAGCTGACATGCCAGCTTGATATCCTGTTGATCATGGGTAAGCTGCGCAAGTGCGGCTGCCAAGCCAGCGCCTGCACTTTTACCACCAATTGCGATGCGGTTTGGATCGACCTTGTACTTTTCTGAATTGGCTATGACCCATTTCAATGCGGATTGGCTATCCTGCAGTGCTGCCGGGAAGGGGTATTGCGGTGCCAGACGATAATCCACCGAAACGACTGTAATGCCCAGTACGCGCGTATACTCTGCACAATTCCAGTCATCCATTTCCGGTTTTCCAATGATGTAACCGCCGCCATGCAGCCACAGCAAAACGGATCCAGATGCATTATTGGTTTCCGGCCTGTAAATGCGCAACCTGAGTTTTCCTTCTCCATCCATTCGGGGAATAAAGATATTCTCAATATCAATACCATCAATGGGGCGTATGCCAGGAATAAGGCACATAAAGAAATTTACCAATCCATGATTCTTTTTGCTGAAACTGAGGGGAGGAATCATGCGCGAGATTGTTCGCAATTGAGGGTGTACTTGTGAATAATCGTTTTTCATCAAGGTTGCGGTTTTGAAAGCCTTTTTGGGTGGATGATTAATTACTAAATTCAGAACATAAATCCAGAGCATGATTAATTGCCAAATTTTTCCGATGGACTTACCAGGCGTAGGCGTTAGGTGCCTCACCTCCGGGTCCAGTCCAGATCTGGTCAAGCCGCTGCATTGTTTCATCTGAGAGGGTTATTTCGAGAGCCCGCAGGCTGCCGCTCAGCTGGTCGACTGTGCGGGGGCCGATAATGGGGGCGGTGACCACCGGGTTGCGTAGCAACCATGCCAGCGCGATGTGGGACGGTTCTTCACCAAGCTCCTGGCAGATTGATTCGTATGCTTCCAGCTGCGGACGGTGTGCTTCAATTTGTTTTTCCATATGAGAACTGGCTCGGCGGCCTTCACTTACCTTGCGGAGAACTCCTCCCAAGAGTCCACCGGCCAGGGGGCTGTATGGGATCAAGCCAACGCCATAGTGCCGGCAAGCCGGGATGACCTCCAGCTCAATCATGCGAGTCTCGAGGCTATACTTGCTTTGCTCAGATACCAGCCCTATGAAGTGACGCTCTTGAGCGGTGCATTGTGCGGTGGCGATGTCCCAGCCGGCGAAGTTGCTGCTGCCAACATAGATCACTTTGCCCTCACGCACAAGTTGTTCCATGGCCTGCCAGATCTCATCCCAGGGTGTTGTGCGCTCGATATGGTGCATTTGGTAGAGGTCAATGTGATCGGACTGCAAACGGCGCAGGCTGTCTTCACAAGCCTTACGAATATGGTAAGCAGATAGTCCGCGGTCATTGATGCCATCGTTCATTTTACCGAATACTTTGGTCGCCAGGACGATCTGGTCACGCTTCTTATTTTGCACCAGCCAGCGACCGATAATCTCCTCAGTCAGGCCATGATGAAGTTGTGATGTGTTACCGTCTGCAAACATCATTCCGTAACGATTGGCGGTATCGAAGAAGTTGATGCCTTGCTCAAACGCCTGATCCATGATGGCAAAGCTATCAGGTTCACTTGTTTGGGGTCCAAAATTCATTGTACCCAGGCAAAGCCGGCTGACCTGTAGACCTGTACGACCCAGTGATTTGTATTCCATTTTGATTCTCCTTTTGATAATTGGTTCAGATAGTCACAATTTTTGGGTGGTTGATTAGCTGTCCTGATTAAAAAAAACAGAATTAAATAAGTGCTCATGTTAATAATAACATTTTATCCTTTAATTATTTGATTCTATATGGAGGGAAAAGTCGCGATAGCGGGTTTACGTTTTTGATTAATTGTGTTGGTTTTGGATTAAATTATGGAAAAATGGAGGTGTCACCATTTTATTCAGGAGGTATCATGGATGAACAATCGAACAAAAGACAATCATCTCAGCATGTACATAATAGCGTGGGACAGTATTCACTCCAGTCCGTTATCAGTTGGAATCAAATTGTGCAGTAGGTCGAGGATCTGATTCAACAGGCTGATGCCAGAGGATGCCATTTTTTTGTTTTGTCGGAAATGTTCGCAGCTCAAATATTTTCAACAATGCCACATGATTGGAGCGATGGCCGGATGGTCGCAGCGCTCGCTGAATTCAGTGAGGCCTATCAGAAAATGTTCTTGGATCATGCTGGACACTACAATCTTTATATCATTGGTGACTCTCAGCCAGTGTTTGAGCAAGGTGGTCAGATATATCATGTAGCTCATTTTTTTTAATCTTTATGGCAATGATTACACACAACCAAAACTGCATATCACACCCAAAGAAGTAAGACTGTGACAGTTCGTACCCGGTCAGGTCCTGGATATTTTAAGACGCCAATTGGCTGAATTGCCGTGCAGATTTGTTATGATATTAAAATCCCAGTATAGGCGCGTTTGTTGGTTCTGGCTGGTGCACAGATCTTTTTTTGCCTTTCAAGGCCGAAGATGAGCGTGGCTGCCTACGCGTAAAAGCTTGTACCTAATCACGCTCTATAGAAAATTACATCTACACAGCCATTGCAGGCTTAAGCGGCTCGCTGCCATTGCCAGTCTATATGAATAACTACGCTTACAGCGCAATTTTTGGACCCAGTGACACTGTTTGTCTACCACTTTCATTAATAGCGGAGAATGATCCCAATCGAAATATGGTCACCAGTGCGGATCTGGATTTGAATTCCCTTGCTGACCTGTGCAAGAAGGCCAGTGTGCATCCACTTGATGATCACAATTTGGACGCTTATGAATGGCTCTCACACTTGCCAATTGAAATCATTCAGACTGGCTGAGTCAGTTGTTTGGGGGTTAACGCTGACCGAGGAAGCGTTGTATCCATGCGCTGAGTACTAACCACCACTGGCTCAGGAATCCTCCGGACGTTTCTGGTATTGGCGTGCTCAAAACGATACCTGGGGTGAGAGTTGCAACAAACTGAAAAGCTCGGGAGGGAATTGGAACTGGTGTTAATTCAGGCGGAGTAACCGTAGCGGTACTGATTAAGGGCAGGTAGAGTTTGTCCTGGACAGGAGGATTTTTCAAAAACCAGGGTAGGCTGGTCGTATCTGTCTTAAGGAAAGTCAGGAGCATTCCAGCTACCTTCTGTCTTCCGCTGGCCGAAGGATGGGTGCAATCGTTGGTCAAATCCTCCGGCAGCCATTGAAGCCCATCTGCTCTGGCATTTTCGCCATCTGCCCAGAGGTACGGTCCCCAGGAGAGAAATGGTGCGGTTACTTCTCCATGGACAGGATCGTTGTTCAGGGTTGGGTCGCCGTTGATCTGTTTCTCGATCAGCCACTTGACTGAAAATCCAGTTTCGTATGCATTTGGCTCGGGGCTGAGACCGTGAAAATAAGTGTATGAATAAATGCGGCTGGAAAAGTAGACAATTTTGATATTCGGGTAAGCGGCAAACAAGTTATGTACAATTGCCTTCAAATCTGCTTCGACAGCGCGTGCCTTGGCCGGAAAGTCGCCCGCTCCGGTTTGAGTTTCTTTGATCCAGGCTACTTGAACTTGCGGCGGAGCAACTTCATAGCGCGTAAGTGTCTCAGATAAAGCCAGCCAGGCTGGTGCAGCCGGATCCACCCAACGGTCGGAGGTTTGGCCGGGTAAAGCACCATTGATTAATACCAGGTGTGGGTTGATGTCTTCATCGCTATGCGCGTTTTGAAGGAAAGTCTCAAATTCGTAGTTGGCGTTCGACATGCCAATTGAGATCATCACAATTTTTCCCCGACGGGAATCAGGTTTGCCAGTTTGATCAAGCGCTTGAATCGATTTAGCTGCAGCGATCCCCAGTTTTTCATGAGCGGCTGGACGGGTGTTTTTTCCATTCGGATAGAGCCCGCCGCTAAAACCGGTGGCTTGGCCATCCATGCGTGTATATTCTTGTGACCCCAGCTCAGTTAATGGCAAAGCTACGGATTGAAATTCTGCCTGACAGATTCCGCTTTGTGCCTGAACCGGTGCATGAAAAAAGGGTGTGATTACAAAGACCAGCACTGATAATAAGATAGATATAAATTTGCTAAAATTTAATTGTTTTTGCATATCACCTTCTTGTGAATTTTTAATATAATAACATTCACAATACATATAAAGCTGTTGAAGAAGGTTAATCCAACATTGTTTGGTGGATGGAAAGGAAGTTTTGGGTTGTGCCAGAGGAGTAAAGCACACATTTTTCTTAATGGCTCAATGCCTGACAGTGCTGCTTCCACTGCTTTGTTCGGATTATTTTATCCGAAAAGCTTGCGTAAGGATCCGATACTGCTTACATCTTATCCAAATAAAAAACGGCGCAATTTCCTATCCATATCATTATGAGCCATCGTAAGTGTTCTTTGGTCGCTGGCCAATTCTTTTCAATTCGAATGTCATAAACGAGAAATTGCTTGGCAATGACACCATTTTGGATAGACTAGGTATTTACAAATTAATCACGAATGCTGTCAATGATCGAATTTCACGAATACTAAAGTCTTTTACCAGGTATCCACAGTCGATACCTTTGTTGTGCGCCGAAATCCATAAGAACCAAAGATCATTCCGGGAATAGCCATACCCACTTCAATTAATGAGTCTACTTACCCACATTCTGGCGAGTCATAGACTTCATCCTGGTTGGTGTGGCAATCTCATTCTTGGCCTGTGAGCTGATTTCTGCCCGACGATCAAGCCACCAGAATTCCGAAAGCATCCGCTCCTTGTGATGACCCACTAAAAATATAGGGCACTTTCCCGCTTTGGCGCTTGTATTCATTCACAACAGCAGCAAATGCCTGGTGTCCCTCAGTTGTATCTCGTCCGAGGATAGCTACCGTTCCACCTGCTCCCCCTCCTGTGATTTTAGCGCCGAAAAGGTCTTGCCCCTGCTTTGCCTGCACCAGATTGACAATTAAGTCGGTTTCTGGGCTGCCCAAACCGCAATCCGAATAACCGACATGAGCACCATACATCAGCTCACCCAATAAATTTAGGGTACGATCAGTGAGGGGCACATGACTGGCATTGAGCAATTCGAAGAAGAGCTGCACGCGCTGGTTTTCTTCGACAGCATATCGGGTACAGTTACGTACCGAATAAATTACACCAGCACGTATAGGAGTATATGGATCAAAGTGGAGAGGGTGAGTCTTCCTAAATTGCTCTCCCAGGATCTGGTCTGGAAGCACATTCTCATATTTTTGGCGAAACAGAGAGGGAGAAATACGGGCCAGGTAACCATCCCAGCGGGGATCGGTGTAGCGTGCCAGTACACCACTCTCATCACGGGTTACTGGCAGATTTTCCAGTTCACAAATCAACTGGTAGCCCATGAAGGTTGCAGCTCTCGCGGCTTCATAAGCAATGCCTGCAACCGAGTGGCGCACATCTGAATCGATTCCCCAAATTTTTAACTCAGCAGGTAGGTGTACCAGTGGAAAAGGAATACAGGGTTGGCATAGCATTGGGGTAAAGCTGTCCACATCGCCCATTATCACAGCGAATTGATCCATCACCCCGCTGGCCGATTGAGCGATGGCATTTTCTACCCACTGGGTTTGAACTGCCAGCTCCACACCACTTGTCTGGATGCCATAGGCCGCAGCGCACGCTTTCATCACAGCTACTTCCAGCGCTGCTGAAGAGCTGACTCCTTTGCCGAGCGGAATGTTCGAATCGAGCAGCATATTTAAACCATTTTTTATCAGTTGGGGGTACTCTTTCTTTAAATAATAGAGATTACCCACCAGAGTGGCTATCCAGTTTTGCTGCGGATCGCGGTTAATCCAGTTGCGCACTTCTTTGATATCAAGGACGCCATTCTCACTGGAAATATCCTCCAAATTAAACTCAATGCGCTCCTGCCATCCCATGCTGCGTACAGATGGATTTTGTAGGATGAAGCGCCTGTCATTGCGTGGCTGAGCAGCAAAGAAAGTTGCCTCTGCGATGGTAGTTTCAAAAACCATACCACCGCTATAGTCATCATTACCTCCCATTAAATCTAATCGACCAGGACAGCGGCTGATATAAATTGGGGTCTTAACATCAAAGAGAGAGCCTTTCATTGATTGGGTTAATTGTAAGAAGGCTCGCACATCACCAGAGTGGGCATGAAAATTTCTTTGAGTTTGGTCCAATTGTGTTTGATCCATTAGGAGTCTCCAAATAGTTTTCTTACGTAATTAATTCGTATATGTTATGATTATGATTTTATCAAAACAAAACCAAACTGTCAAATGTATTAATCCATAACAAAAACCATTGCATTTCAAAACAAATAGTTGTATACTGAGGTCATCCTTAAACGAAAAGTGATTAAAATGCGTCGTAGTATCTCGCAAAAAAACCGTCGAGCTGCCTGGTTAGGTTTATTACCCTTTCTTTTATTTTGCCTGGCATTTGAGATTGTGCCGATTCTACTTTTGATACGCGACAGTGTCTTTTCCAAGGCTGGTACACTCACTATGAGTAACTACAAGCAAGTTCTAGCACCACTTTATCTTAAATCGTTTTGGAACAGCATCCGTCTTTCGGGCATAACGGCATTGATTGGGACTGTGGCAGGGTTGTTTATCGGATACAGTATTTACAGATGGCCGTCACAGCGAATTCGCAATTTGCTGATCACCCTCTCTGATGTCACTACAAATTTCGCCGGTGCTCCTTTGGCGTTCGCTTTCATCATCATACTGGGTTCGAATGGTTTGGTGACCCAATTTTTCTTAAAATCCCTTGGCCTTAAGATATACCCGGCTTTCAGTATTTATTCCTTTTCAGGCTTAATTCTGGCCTATGTTTACTTTCAACTTCCACTGATGGTCTTATTGATTATTCCGGCTTTTGGGGGTATTAAAAAAGAATGGCGTGAATCGGCCACCAATTTAGGTGCAGATACCTCGGCTTTTTGGTGGCATATCGGTTTGCCTATTTTGGCACCTTCTTTAATCGCCGGGTTTGTACTCCTTTTTGCCAACGCATTTGGAGCATATGCTACCGCCTACACGCTGACTGGTTCACGTCTGTCACTGGTTACCCTGCAAATTGGCTTTACTATAACGGGTGAAGTGCTTCACGATCCGGGTATTGGTCAGGCCATGGCAATTTTATCCCTGATAATCATGGGAACTAGCATAGGTATCTATCGCCTTGCTATCATTCGAGCCGAACGTTGGAATAGACATTAATCCATGGATATATCACGTAAATCAAAACCCACAGCAAGTCAAATTATTTTTATAACACTATTTTTGTTGTATATGATTATTCCGATCATTGCCACCTATGTATTTTCCATTGCGACCCGTTGGGACCGTAGTATTCTTCCAGAAGGTTATACCTTGCAGGGTTATCGTGATGCAATGAAAAACCCTTATTTCCTGATTACGTTAAAGAATTCTCTGGTTCTTTCATTTGGATCAGTGCTAGTCTCATTATTATTAATTGTCCCCACTGTGTATTGGGTGCATCTTAAGGTGCGTTTAGCAAAACCATTGCTTGACATCCTCATGATTTTACCCTTTGGCATCCCGGGGGTGGTGCTGGCACTTGCATTGGTACAGGTATACAATTTTGCACCGCTCAATCGTTCACCTGTTCTTTTAACTTCTGCAATGGTGGTTTTCACAATGCCCTTTATGTACCGTTCTGTCTCCAACAATCTTGAGGCTATTGATATCCCCACACTGACAGAAGCCGCACAAAGCCTGGGTGCAAATACCATTGATATCCTGGTCAAGGTGATAATACCCAATATCTTACCGGGAATCCTTAGTGGCAGTCTGCTAGTTTTTGCCACCGTGTTTGCAGAATTCACACTCGCCCGGTTGATTGTTGGAGCAGGGTTTAAGACTTTTCCAATGTTGCTGGTGGAATATACCCGTAAAGATGGAACGATCGCCGCTGGGCTTTCAGTTATCTCCTTTACGATTGCGTGGATTGTTTCATTACTGATACTTTGGGTCGGAGGTAAAGGTATGAAAACTTCACAAGATGTTATAAAAGCGCACTAATAGGGAAATCATTATGGCATATCTAAGTTTGACTAACATTTCTAAAAATTTTGAAAATGTCGTAGCAGTAAAAGACTTTAATCTGAACATTGAGAAAGGACAGCTAGTCTCTTTCTTAGGGCCTTCTGGTTGTGGCAAAACCACCACCTTACGAATGATTGCCGGCTTTGAAATTCCTGATACGGGTACCATTTTTTTGGATGGAGTTGATATTTCCAACATTCCACCAAATAAGCGTGATATTGGTATGGTTTTCCAGGCCTACGCTCTCTTTCCAAATATGAATGTTCGCGAAAACATCATGTTCGGATTAAAAATGCAGCGCCGTCCGAAAGATGAAATGATTAGAAGGGCAGAAAATGTCCTCTCACTAATCCGTTTGGAAAATACTGCTAAACGCTACCCTCATCAGCTTTCAGGAGGGCAAAGACAGCGGATTGCTCTTGCACGTGCCTTGGCGATCGAACCTAGAGTGCTGCTGCTGGATGAACCGCTTTCTGCCCTGGATGCTGAAGTGCGCGTTGTATTACGTGGTGAAATTCGCAGAATTCAGTCGGATCTGGGTATAACCACGGTCTATGTTACTCATGATCAAGAAGAAGCACTTTCTATCTCGGATGTGGTGGTGGTAATGAATAACGGTCTCATCGAGCAGGTTGGGTCACCGCAAGAGATCTATCGCAAACCAAACACACGCTTTGTCGCTACATTTATTGGTACAGCCAATGAATTTCATGGGTTCGTCAGTGACTCTTCTCATGTGCAGTGTGATGAAATCAATATCTATAGCACTCGTGTGGGAAAGTTGGCTACCGGCGTAAAGGTGGTATTGCTGGTGCGTCCTGAAAATGTGGAAATTTACGATCAACCTCCTGGCAGAGATACGCAAAATGTGTTTGAAGGTAAAATTGACACTATTACCTTCCATGGTGCCATTACTCGCCTTGGCATTAATGCCTCAGGGAAAATCATTACTGCAGATGTTAGTATAAGCAGTCGTGCTCCTGTTACTCATAATCAGCATGTGTGGTTAAGCTTTGATCCCGAATATTGTCAAGTTATGGCGGAGTAATGGAATTTTGGACAATGTACTTTATCAATGAACACGAAATAGTACTCGATCAGTATGATAGGCTAGAGCCTTGGGCTCCATATGATCATGTTATCCAGCTTGCGATGAATTTCATTAAGAACTGCCCAATTGATGAAGAGAGTGGCTTACCCTGGTATCTTGTCTATTCTTGCTTTTGGATTGATCCATTGCGTCCCACACGCTGGCCAGATAACCCTGCAGGGAAGTTTGCATGGGCTGTCACCACCTTACTTAAATATTATCCCTATTCCGGCGACGCACAGCATATTGAGATTGTACGTAGCATGCTGGATTGCCTAATCACTCAGCGTACTCCTGACAAGTTTGACTGGGGAAAAGCTCCATTTGCTTCCGCTGAACCTGGAAAGGGGTTGTATTTTGGTGCCCGTGCTGATGGTGCATATGTAACTGAAGCGGATAAGATCGCTCAAGCTGGCCGTGCATTTATCGATTTCTATGAGATGAGTGGTGAGGAAAAGTATTTGCAAGCCGGTCAGGATTGTGCAAATGTGTTGCTTAAACATCTAAAATATGGTGATGAGTATAATTCACCGGTTCCCTTCCGCGTATCTGTCCGAGATGGAAAGGTCATCGAAGCTTACAGCGCTGACATGATCCAACTCATACGCCTGTTTGCAGAACTTGATCGATTAGGCTTTGACGGCTATCAGGGAGCAATAGAACAAGTTTGGCGTTGGATAGAAAAATACCCACTAAGAAACAACTTTTGGAAAGGTTATTTCGAAGATATAAGGATTGACCCGACCAATGAGAATCGTGATCAGCTATCCCCCCTGGAGACTGCTCGCTATCTTCTGCATAACCACGAGCTGGATGCGGATTGGCGATCCCACGTACCTGCGCTAATCGAGTGGGTGCGCAAGATATTTGGTGCTACACCTTTCTTTTCTGCCATCCCAATTCGCGAACAAAAGTATTGCTTCGTTGTAATGGGCAGCCATACCGCCCGCTTCGCATCTCTTTGCGCCAACTGGTACAAAATCAGCCGTGACGAAATTTACTACGAAATGGCAGTTCGAGCGCTAAATTGGGCTAGCTACATGGCGAATGAAGATGGCGCAGTCACAGTTGGTGTTGATCGGCCGGATTACTACAATCAGTGCTGGTTCACTGATGGCTATTTTGATTATGTTCCGCATTTTATCGATGTGATGGCTTCAATTCCCTCTTTGGCACCTGAGGATTCGGACCATATGTTAGAGTCCTCTACTGTAATTCAAAAAATCGAGTATGGCAGCAAGAAGATTTGTTATCGAACTTTTGATACGACAGGTTGCCAGCTATTAAAGCTGAGTTTTACTCCACGTGAGGTATATTGTGGAACTGAGAAAATGGCACAATCAATCAACACCAATTCCAACGGGAGCTGGCATTTTGACCCTACTTCGCACTTACTAACTGTTCGCCATAAATCAGCCGAAGTGCTAATCAGCGGTTTAGAAGTGGAAACAACATCAAGTGTTTAGAAATTCGTTGGAGAAAATAGAAAGGAGGATGTCTCTACTACTTTGAATTTGAGAAAATGGCCGGCTTTTATGCGGTCAATCATAAAAATGAAAAGATTTTTAGGAGGAAAAATGTTTAGAAAATTCTTTATTTTGTTAAGCACAGTTCTGGTTTTGTCCATGCTGCTGGCTGCCTGTAGCACCCCTACCGTAGCTCCCACAACAGCTCCAACAAATGTACCTGCAGCAACTGAGGTAACGACAGTGGACCCTATGGCAAAATTGATTGCAGATGCGAAAGCTGAAGGTACGATTATTTCCTATGGCCTGCCCGATGACTGGGTAAACTATGGTGGTATATGGGCATTATACACCGAAAAATATGGCATTCCTCATGCTGACACTGATATGTCCAGTGGTGAAATCCTGGCTGCACTACGCGCAGAGGCCAAATCGCCAGTGGCAGATATCACTGACCTCGGCTTGAATTTTGCTCAAGTTGTTAATGAGGAGGGACTTTCTCAACCGTATAAGCACGCTTATTGGGATGAGCTTCCGGATTACGCCAAAGATATTGAGGGTCGTTGGTCAGCTGCTTACTGGGGGGCGATTGCATTTACAATAAATTCCAGCCTCGTTCCGAATGCACCACAAACCTGGCAGGATTTACTCAAGCCGGAATACCAAGATACGATTTGTATGCGTGATCCACGTGAATCTGCTACAGCTAATATGGTGGTATTGGCTGCTGCTTTTGCCAACGGCGGTGATGAAAACAATCCTCAGCCTGGCATCGACTTCTTCAAGAAGTTAATTGATGCTGGCCAACTGCGAGCGGTAGGACCAAGCACTTCTAATATCGAAAAGGGGGAGTGTCCTATTTCCCTCTTCTGGGACTTCGATGGCCTTAGTAAAAGAGAATCACTCGGAATGGACCTGGACATCGTTATTCCCTCGGATGGAACAGTGGCTGGTCTGTATATTCAGTTCATCACAGCTGGTGCGCCTCATGTGAACGCTGCCAAACTTTTAATCGAAACAGAATATTCGGATGATGGCCAGTTAGCATATGCCAATGGTTTTGTGCATCCTATTCGAGACAGCGTCACTTTGCCAGCAGATTTACTGGCGAAATTTCCACCCAAAGAATCGTATAACACTGTAGTCTTCCCGAAAGATTTTGTGGCTTTAGCCGATGCTGCTGTAAAGATTTCTGATGGTTGGAATCAAATTGCCCAATAAGTAGTGGTAAAGGTGGGGGGTGATTGAAAAACCACCCCCCATGGTTTATATAAAAAAACGGGAACCATTTACGTATTTAGAAATATGAATCGAATCAAGGAGATTTGATATGCCAACAACAGGTGAACAAATTCGCTTGGCAAAGTTGTTTGACGGAGCTGATAACATTGTCATTGTCGCAGTAGATCATGGGTTATATTTTGGCCCATTACCAGGAATGATTGACCTTCCTTCAGTCATTGGTTCAATCGCCGGTGCTGATGCAATTTTGATGGGACCTGGGATGCCGGCCCATTGCCAAGATGTCTTTTATAAGCGTGATGCACCTCGTTTGATCATTCGCCTAAACTGGGGTTCAAACTACGCTGCTCAATGGAAATACAAACACTCTCATAGCGTTATGATGACTAGTGTTGCCGAAGCTGTATCTGAAGGTGCCGATCTTGTTATTGGCAGCTTAACATTGCAAAACCCCGATGAAAGCGAAGATGCACACAATGTAGAAATTTTTTCGGAATGTGTTTCTCAAAAGAAAGCACTTGGTATCCCCATGGTAGGAGAAGTCTATCCTACCGGTGGTGATGATACTCTCCCTGAGGATTTGCAGGAAGCTGTTTATATTGGATGTCGTATGGCGGCAGAATTAGGTGCTGATCTGGTAAAAACTTTTTACACCGGTCAAAAGTTTGGAGAAATTACCAAGGCTACGCCGGTTCCTGTTCTGGCATTGGGTGCCAAGAAAACCCCCCGTGAAATCGATGCTTTACAATTGGCATATGATGCTATCAACGCCGGGGCCCGAGGAATCGTGTTTGGACGGAACGTTCTGCAAGCTAAAAGCCCTGAAAGATTTTTGGATGCTTTAATGGAAGTGGTAAAAGCGAAGAAAACCCCGCAGATCGTCGCAGCAAAATTTGGACTCTCATAGTATGAAATATCTGCTTTCACTTGATATTGGAACAACCTCTGTTAAAGCAGGTCTTTTTGATTCTGAAGGGAGATGCCTTTCAATTGCTGCACAGGAATATCTTTTATTAACTCCAGCAGCGGAAAGAGCTGAATTAGACCCTGAAACGTATTGGTTGGCTTCTGTCAGTACACTGCGGCAGGTAATTTCCAAATCTGGGATTGAGTCTAATGGGATTGTTGCCATAACTGTTTCTAGCCAGGGAGAAACAATAATTGTACTGGATGAAGTGGGAAAGCCTTTATTAAATGCCATTGTTTGGATAGATAACAGGGCAGTTAAGCAAGCTGAATATTTAGATACAGTCCTCGGAAAAGATGCATACGAGCATACAGGTATCCCTGAAATAATCCCTACCTGGCCAGCCTGTAAAATCCTGTGGCTCAAAGAAAATGAACCAGCCTTATTCGCACGGACTGCGAAATTCTTATTGGTGCAGGACTATCTGATTTATCGATTAACTGGGCATTATGTAACAGATGGTTCAATAAGTTGTACGACTTTATACTTTGATATCAACAGACATGAGTGGTGGCAAGACGCCCTCGATGAAATCGGCATTGAAAAAGAGAAATTGGCATCCATTCAAAAACCTGGATCCATTGCTGGAAGGCTAACTAAAGAATCAATGGATGCTCTAAACCTACCAACTCCAATCGCTGTAGTATGTGGTGGTATGGACCAATCGGTTGGCGCGATTGGAGCCGGTACTATCAAAGAAGGTGTTGTTTCAGAAACCACTGGCGCTGCACTTGCAATTCAGGTATGTATTGATAACCCTTTAATCGATGACAAGCATCAAACCCCGGTTTATGTTCATAGTATAGACGGTATGTATCTTTTTGTACCTGTTTGTCCGACTGCAGGAATGGCTTTCAAATGGTTTAAGGATAATTTTTTTCTAATCCATAATCAGAGTGAAACAATCCAAACCGAACTTGATTATTATGAGAAAATGAACGAAATGTCTGCACAAATTCCAGCGGGTTCTGACGGGTTGGTAATGTTGCCGCACCTTATGGGTGCTTTTAGTCCGGAAAGTAATCCGTTTGCCCGTGGCTCATTCACTGGATTTACATTAAGTCACACAAAAAGTCATTTTGTGCGCGCGATCCAAGAAGCGGTAGCTTTTATGCTACGCCAAAATATTGAAATGATTCAGCATGCAGGTGTTTTTGTTAAGGAAATACGTACAGGCGGCGGGGCATCTCGCAGTCACATCTGGAATCAGATTAAGGCAGATGTGTTGAATGTACCGATTGTTAAACTTGAGAACGGGGACACAGCGCTGGTGGGAAATGCTATTTTAGGAGGAGTAGCAGTCAATGTATTTGAAACAATCGAAGAAGGATGTCAAAAAATGGTTCAGATTAAATCGCGAACTTTTCCGTCTAAAGATTCCGCTCAATATGAAATCTTTTTTCGGCGATACCTTGATCTGGATTCCACTTTGAAAGAGTATTTTAAACGTAATTATTCCATCTAACAAACATAAAAAAGGAGAAAAAAATGAAAACAAAAGTAGGCGTTCTGGTAATGGCTCTTCTAGAAGACGACTATAACAAAACGGCACATGTAAGACCGATGGCGCAAGCAGTGGCAGATAAAATCGGAACAATTATTGGAAAATTTGCTGAAACTGTGTGCCCGAAACTGGTAGAGACAGAGGATCAGGCCGCTGACGCGGCTCAGCAATTTAACGCGGCGGGAGTGGATTTGATCATTGCAGTTGAAATTGCATATACCAAGGGCATTGTTCCTGTGCGTTGTTTCTTGGCTACCACTGCCCCAGTTTTAGTTTGGAATACTCAACAAATCGAAGCCTTACCAGAAGATGCAGACTTTGACTTAATCATGGTTAATTCAGGTATGTGTGGTGTTCCAGAGATGACCTCAGCTTTGCTGCGTATGGGTCGTTCCTTCTGGATGGTCACCTCTTTGATGGATGATCCAGCTGGCCAGCGAAAGCTAGCCCAATACATCCAGGCAGCTGGGATCATCCGTCGTCTGAAAACTGCCAAAATAGCGATTATTGGTCATGCATTTGAGGGAATGACTGATCTTATGGTCGATCAGCTCAGTCTAAGGCAATATGTAGGTCCAGTCTGTTGGCCAATTGAACCTGAAAAGGTGGCGGTTGCAATGCAGGAAATGGATCTTAAACAAGTTCAATTGTTAATGGAACAGGAAAGCAAGCGCTACCGAGTAGAAATGAGCGAAGATTTGTTTGAAAGATCATGTCGATTAGCGCTGTCACTGGAAGAAGTGTTGCAAGATGAAAAATTTGATGCATTGGCCTGTTTTGATCAGGTCTGGTTAACTGATCCTAGAGTTGGTATTATTCCCTCTTATGGGACAGGACGATTATGTGAAATCGGTATTCCCGCATCAACGGAAGCGGATATTACTACACTGACTGCCATGATTATTTTACAGGAGATTAGCGGACAGGCGACTTTCCTGGAAAATTATGTTATAGACTATAAACAGAATGCGATGATCCTCTCACATGACGGGCATGGTAACCCTGCAATGGCAGAGAAGCCAGAAGATGTTGCCATAAAACACAGTATTTACTACCAGGGCGTGAATGGTTTTGGTGGAGGTCTGGAATTTGCATATGCACCAGGACCGGTTACAAACCTGGCTTTAGTCCCCCTGGGTGGAGAAAAATGGCGCTTAATCATTTCTGAAGGAGAATCTATTAAGATAAACCCAAGGCCCGTTTCAGCACCCCAAATGCTCTTTAAGCCAAAGAATCTGGATATTACGGATTGGTGTGATGCCTGGTGTAAAGCTGGTTCACCTCATCATATGGCTTTGGCGTATGGTCACTTGGCAAGTATAATCAAAATTTATGCTGAAATGGCGGGTCTAGAAGTAGTCGAAGTATAGAACCTATAACCTAAGAATATTTTGAATCCTCATTTGCGAAAGTACCATAAGAGGTCGGAGGGTATAATATGAGTTTTCGAGAGCAAAAACTGATTAAGAAATCAAGAACTGAAACTGATTTTTCCGTGAGACGGGGCCAACCTGGCGCTGGCCATGAATTATCCGCTCTTGAGCGCCGGTCTTTGATTGCACAAATGGTAATTGAGAATGGATCAGTTTATCTTTCCGACCTCGTTCAACAATTTCAGATCACAGAAACGTCAGTACGGCGAGATCTTTCACTATTGGAACAAGCAGGCCGCGTGAAGAGAATCCATGGCGGGGCTGTTATGGTCTCAGGCAATTTGCGGTCGGACTCTTTTAGTGAAAAAATACAACTACATAACGCGGCGAAACAGCGTATTGGAAAGGCAGCTGCTGAGTTGATCCGACCGCAGGACATACTATTACTGGATTCTGGCACCACTACCCTGCAAATCGTCAAGCAAATTCCTTCTCATCTGAAGGCTGGCGCCTCCATTACTCTGGTCACCAATTCCTTGCCGATTTCGCAAGAAGTGTTGGCATGGCCTTCGCCTAATCTGACTGTGCTAGGTGGTATTTATCTTCCGGACTACCAGGCTACAGCCGGGCCACAAACAATACATCAATTAAATGAGTTGACAGCTGATTGTGTCTTTCTGGGTACTGATGGTCTAACGCTGGCTGGTGGCGTTACCACTGCAAACATATTGATGGCAGAAGTGGATCGCCTGATGGTGGAACGATCCAGAAAGGCTGTACTCGTAACCGATAGCAGTAAATTTGGGAGGATTGGTTTTGTGCCAGCTGCCCCACTGAACAAATTTCAAACCATCATCACGGACGTTGATGCTCCAGCAGATCTGGTGGCTTCCATCCGCGATCTGGGTGTGAACGTTATGTTGGTTTAATTAAGTTATGGATCCGAATTTCAAAATTTCACTCCCTTTTTTTGAGATTGGCCCAAAAGCCTACATTTACGGCAAGCAGGTTATTTCGCTAGCTCGTTTTGCTGACGAAATAAGTGAAAAATATCAGATTGATATAATCTTTACTCCACAGTATGTCGATATCTATCCGATTGCTCAGGCTACGAAAAAGTTGCTTGTGTTCTCTCAACATATGGATTCACTTATGCCAGGCAGGGGCATTGGAACCGTTTTACCCGAGGCTGTTAAAGAGGCTGGAGCATGCGGCGTTATGCTGAATCACGCCGAAAGGCCATTGAGTCTGCCTGAAATTGAGCTAACAATCGCTCGCGCTGACGAAGTAGGCCTCGCCAGCATGGTATGCGCAGGAAACATGACGGAAGTGGATGCTGTTGCTCGCCTCGCTCCAAATATTCTCTTAGCTGAAGCACCTGAATTAATTGGTACAGGAACAAGAACGCAAGCTGATTTGAAAGTCATCAAATTGATTAATGATACAGTTTGGCGTATCAACCCTCATATCAAAGTGCTTCACAGCGCCGGTATTCATGATGAAAATGATGTCTTTCAAATGATTTCAAATGGGGCACAAGCAACCGGCTCAACCAGTGGAATCTTGAAAGCTAATGACCCTTATCAGATGCTCGAAGCAATGATTGTAGCTACACGTAATGCATGGGACAAATTACACAATAAAATCTCCTAAAAGGAACAAAAATGACCGTTTATCATAATCACTTTACAATTCAATCTGACCGGCGACCAACTTTTCATGATGTAACCGAGAAAGTGCAGTTGCTATTAGCAGAATCGGGAATCAGCGAGGGAATCTTACTGGTCTACTCTCAACACACTACTTGTAGCGTTATGATCCAGGAAGCAGCGGATGATGTAAATTATTGGGGTACAGACTTTTTAATGCAAGATCTCGTAACTGTTCTCGAAACAGTTATACCGACTTGTCGCAGCGAAGGTCAGTATCTTCACCCTGGGCCGAAACATATTAAAGCCGCTGCTGCCAGAGACGAATTGCCGAGTTGGTCACTTAACACTGATGCACACTTAAGGTCGGTTCTCATGGGCCGCTCTGTGACCATTCCAGTTATTGAATATCAGATGCAACTAGGTGATTTTGGTCGAATTTATTTTGCGGATTTTGACCAGGTACGTGCCAGAGAACGAATCGTACGAATAGAAATTGTTGGGGAGTAAGGTTTCTCGGGGTTTTTATTCAGAGTTGCTATATGCCTACAAATTGGTATATAGTAATTATCGCAAAAAAGCGAGAGCTTGACAAAAAAAGAATAGCTTAATCCCCGTGAAATAGATGGTCTTCTGTTTATTCCGCTTCTGTTTTTTGACAACCATTTGACGTCTCCCGAAAGATTTGTTATTGTTGATCCATCAACTAACCTCTCGGGAGCCGTGCATGGATAATGATTTTCTCTATGATCTTCTAGCGAAAACCAGCCTTTTACTTCAGGATGGCGACCGGCGCTTTTTTCAAGGCTTTGGCCTTAGCCAGGCGCGTTTTTACGCCCTTTTGCACGTTCAGAAAGACCCGGGCATCTCATTAACCGAGTTGAGCCGGCGTCTGTTGTGTACCAAAGGCAACACTACCCGCATCCTGGCAAGCCTGACTGAGGGTGGGCTTCTGAGCCGTACAGTTGATCCGCAAGATCAGCGCGCGTACCATCTGGAAATTTCAGCGCGGGGGCAGGGACTTTTCGATCAGGTAAGAGCAGCCTATCAACACTTTAACCAGGAACGTTTCACAGCGTTAACCGACCGGCAGAAGCGGATGTTATTGGACCAACTTCAAATATTGAATGACGATTTGGTTCGGCAGCTACAGTAATCATCCGGACATGAGTCTTGTAAGGGGGTAGCCATCGTGATATAATTAGTTGATACATCAACTAATTATTGGTAAGGAGATAACTATGAACTTAGCAGCTGTTTATCATGAAGCGAAAAGTAAATATGCGTATGCTTTTGATGAGGATACGCTGCATATCCGTATCCGAACGGAGCGCAACGATGTCGAACGGGTGATGCTGGTTGGGGGGGATCCATTTTGCTGGGTTCAATCAGAGGAAGATCCAACCCACTGGGAATGGGATCATGCTTCCGCGGTTGAAGAGAGCTTGCGTCTGGAATATCAAACGGATTTATTCGATTACTGGATCATTGCTGTACAGCCGCAGTGGAAACGTTTTCGCTATGCTTTTGTGCTCTGCTCCGGTAACCAGGAAATCTTATATGGCAGTCGTTCATTTTACAATTTGGCCGAACACCCCAGGTATCGCTATGAAACCAGCTTGTTCTTTAACTTTCCCTATATTAATCGCGAAGACCTCTTCCTAGCGCCGGATTGGGTTAAGGATACGGTCTGGTATCAGATATTCCCCGAGCGTTTTGCCGATGGTGATCCCACGAACAATCCAGCTGGCACTCTGCCATGGGGATCCACTGAAAAAACCAACATTTATGCCCATTTTGGGGGTGATTTGCAGGGCGTGCTGGATCATCTCGATTACTTGCAGGACCTGGGGATTAATGGCATTTATTTTACCCCTATTTTTGAATCACCCTCGTCGCACAAGTACGATACGACTGATTATTATCGCATTGACCCGGCTTTTGGCGACAATGCTCTCTTTAAACGCCTGGTGGAGGCTGCTCATGCGCGTGGTATACACATCATGCTGGATGCGGTCTTCAATCACTGCGGCTGGTTGTACCCATGGTGGCAGGATGTGATACGGAATGGGAGCGCATCCCCTTACTATGATTGTTTTTTTATTGAGCGTGAGCCGGTGATAAATTTTTCTGTGGAGGAGGGCAAACTGCCGCGCTTAAACCCTCAGGAACTGGGCAATTTAAATTACCGCACCTTTGCCTTTACGCCGCTGATGCCAAAATGGAATACCGAAAATCCTTTGGTGAAAGCGCACCTTCTTGGCGCAATTCGCTATTGGACTGAAGAATTTGGGATCGATGCCTGGCGCCTGGATGTTTCTAATGAGGTATCACAAACTTTTTGGCGGGAGTTCCGCAGTTTTGTGCACGACATCAATCCGCAGGTCTATATCCTGGGGGAGAACTGGGATAACTCCGGTCCCTGGCTTAAAGGTGATCAGTTTGATGGTGTTATGAACTACGAGTTAACCTACCCGATCTGGAACCTGCTCGGTACACCTGAAACGGTCCTGGAACAGTTGGATGCAAGCGGCTATCAGAACGAGATTAGCAAGCTGATGGTGAGCTACCCAAAGTTCAACTTACCCAACATGTACACCATGATCGACAGCCACGATACCGCCCGCATTGACTATAAGTGTGGCGGCGATCCGCGCAAGGTCAAACTGGCTTTTCTGCTGTTGTTGACCTTTGCCGGCTCGCCCAGTATTTAC